>VYMC01000289.1_pt1 | contig 9770 bp, 11 predicted proteins | sample 5115301 | NCBI WGS metagenome assembly VYMC01 (sample SAMN12291802, study PRJNA351875) | freshwater metagenome | isolation source: freshwater lake | place: USA: Michigan, Wintergreen Lake | collected 2013-08-08 | reverse complement strand
TAATTTATTAATATCCGTGTGGGTTATATCCACTTCCACCACTAAATCTGGGGGCGGATCTTCAGTTAAATTAATCCTTTTCCCTAGCACTTTAGCTTGATTTTGAATATAGTAAGCATTGTCGGGTTCTGCCCCTCGTTCTAAATCTTCCCTAGCTAGAGTTGTGGAACCCATACTTTTAATTTTTAAACCCAATTCTACTACCAAAATCCGAATAAATAATCCGATTAATTCTCGATAAAACTCCTGTTCTTCTAGGGGCATAGTAATCTCTAAAGTACCACGATCATAAAATAAATGGGCGCGATTATTTTCTCCTATTGCCTGTAAAATTTGCTGATAGGATAACCAACTGAGATGATTAAAAACTACCCGTTTTTCGCCCCTAATTTGCTCAGTATTTAACTCCAGAGGAACTGTCACCATAATTACCTCAACTCTCAGCTAGTTGACTTAATTTATTAATATCCGTGTGGGTTATATCCACTTCCACCACTAAATCTGGGGGCGGATCTTCAGTTAAATTAATCCTTTTCCCTAGCACTTTAGCTTGATTTTGAATATAGTAGGCATTATCGGGTTCTGCCCCTCGTTCTAAATCTTCCCTAGCTAGAGTTGTGGAACCCATACTTTTAATTTTTAAACCCAATTCGGACACCAAAAAATAGATAAAACGTCCGATTAATTCTCGATAAAACTCCTGTTCTTCTAGGGGCATAGTAATCTCTAAAGTACCACAATCATAAAATAAGTGGGAGCGATTATTTTCCCCTAGGGCCTGTAAAATTTGCTGATAGGATAACCAACTGAGATGATAAAAAGTAACCCGTCTTTCTGCCCGGATTTCGCTAGTATTTAACTCCAGAAGAACTGTCACCATAACTGCCCCGAAAAGCGAAATTTATGCCCAAAAAAGGGGGTTAACTCACCCCCTTTTTATCTTATTAAACCAGTACCGGAACCTGGGGCCAACGCCCGATCGCCTTACCAATGACCGCTAACTCCCGAGTTAATCGATCGAATCGGTCGGGAGTCAAGGATTGCGGCCCATCGGATAGGGCCTTCGCCGGGTTAGGATGTACCTCAATCATCAAGGAATCGGTCCCGGCTGCCAGGGAAGCCATGGCCATGGTCGGTACATATTCTGATTTACCCGTACCGTGGCTAGGATCAATCATGATCGGCAGGTGGGTTAAAGTTCTTAAAACGGGAATACAGGATAAATCTAGGGTATTGCGGGTATATTTACTGTCAAAGGTGCGGATACCGCGTTCGCAGAGAATAACATTGCTATTTCCTGCCGCAAGGATATATTCTGCCGCCATCAACCAATCTTCAATAGTAGCGGCCATGCCGCGCTTGAGTAGGACTGGTTTCGGTTGCGCCCCAACTTTTTTCAGGAGGGAAAAATTCTGCATATTGCGGGCCCCCACTTGCACCACGTCGGCTATTTCGACAATCTTAGGGAGATCCGCCGCGTCCATTACTTCCGTGATAATACCCAAACCACTGGCATCTCTGGCCGCCGCTAGTAATTCTAAGGCGCTTTCCCCGTGACCTTGGAAAGCATAGGGAGAGGTGCGGGGTTTGTAGGCGCCACCCCGGAGGAATTGCGCCCCAGCTGCCGCCACTCGTTTGGCAGTTTCCACGATCATCGCTTCATTTTCCACCGAACAGGGGCCGGCGACAATGCTAACGGGATGATTTCTGCCGATGGGGATAACACCGTTAGGAGTGGGGACTAAAACCTCGCTGTATTCCCCGTGACGGTATTCTAAACAGGCGCGTTTGAAGGGTTGTTCGACTCGCAGGACGGTTTCGATCCAAGGGCTTAGTTCTTGGATTTGTAGGGGGTCCAATTCCCTGGTTTCTCCGACTAAACCGATGACAACTTTATGCTTACCGACGATTTTCTCGGGACTTAATCCCCATACCTCGAATTCGGCACCGACGCGCTCGATTTCAATTTCCGGGGAACCAACTTTCATGACAACAATCATGGCATTAACCTGTTATTTTTTCCTTTAATCTCTATTGTTGACGATTTCTAGAGGTTATCTATTTTTCTTCCACTTCTTTTTTGCCGGACCGCCAAGCGGCGATCGTTCTGCCAAAATTAGCTTGAAATTCTTGCCATCCTAACCAATCCCCCACCCGATCCTCATCCCAAGAAGCGGAGAAGATGCCATAACTCAGACCGATAAAACCTAGACCAAATAGGCTTAAACTGACGAGCATGGCGACGTAGGAAGGGATTTCGAGAAGATTGTGGCTAATAATCCAGTAGAAGCCAAAAAAGGAAGTTATCCCCAATACTGTCGGAAGTCCACAAAATACCGCCATCCGTTTGGCCATCCGTTGACTGACCGCTTGCGGAATTGCCTTTAAGCTGGTTTCCTCGGAGCGATTTTTTATCGGCGGTGGCACGGGACTAGGGGCAATTTTCGGGGTTTTTCGCTTATTTTGGCGCGGCTCAAAGGGGAGACGCTGTTTTTTCTCCGTCGATTTCGATTCAGAGGCCATGGTAGGGATGCAAGGGGGGTAAGCTTAACGGCGAATTCCGAGACGAGCGATCAGGGTTTGATAACGTTGTTGATCTTTCTTCTGAATATAGGTTAACAGTCCCCGACGACGACCGATCATCTGGAGTAATCCCCGGCGGGAAGCATGGTCTTTTGGGTTAGCTTTCAGGTGTTCGGTCAGTTGGTTGATTCTCTCGGTTAAGAAAGCTACCTGTAACTCCGATGATCCTGTATCGGTTTCGTGGGACTGATATTGGCTGATTAGTTCTTGTTTCTTGGTCTGGGTTAAGGCCATAGGACTCGTGATCTCTGCTTAAACACTGCAATCTATCATAGTATCACGTTTCTGGTCGATCCGTAAACATTGTTCGGGAGATAGGGTGATCAGACAGCTTCCCAATCTCCCCACTTCCCCAATTCCCCATTGCCGCAAATCATGGCAAAATCTTAGACATAGCGTCTAACTTACCCTGAAGATTCCATGCTGTTAAAATCCACGACCCGTCATATTCGCATTTATACGGCTGAAGTAAAAAATAATCAATTGATCGAGAGTAACAATGTTTTGACTCTTGATGTGGATCCCGATAATGAATTTAATTGGGAAGAAGTGGCCCTCAATAAGGTTTATAGTAAGTTCGATGAATTGGTGGAATCCTACAATGGGGAAGAACTGAGCGAATATAATCTCCGTCGCATCGGTTCAGATCTAGAACATCTTATCCGTTCTCTCCTGCAAAAAGGCGAAATTAGCTATAATCTCAACGCCAGAGTCCAGAACTATAGTATGGGTTTACCGAAATTAGGGTGAACGATTCCGCGTCAGTCCCCACCTGGACACCTAGGCAGGTGGGGAATTTGCATCGCGGCAATGAGGAATTTCACGAATTGGGGTGAGGGAACAATGGCTCTTCCAGGTTCTATGTGATAAGTTTAACTTACATAGGCTCGATCTTTGTGTCTTTGTGGTTCGTCCCACCCCCTCGCTAGGGGGAATATATCTTAGAGTACATTTTACCCACCAAATCCAAGAGATAAGTGGTCGTGCAAAATTAATTTCTTAGTCGAGACGGTTGAGGGGAGACAGCTATCAGGGATCGGATTTGAGTTTTCAGTTCACTGTTTACTGATCACTGAAAAGCTCCCCACTCCCCTTAGCTCCACCTAATCTAGGGAAATTAAACTTTTACCACGTTACTAAAAGAGATTTTCAGGTAATCATCTTCCATTTTTGCTCCAGAAGGTTTCAGGGCTGCTAAAGCTTGGGGCAAGACTAAATTACGACGGTGATTACCAATGCGAATATTTAACTCGTCTCCAGTTTTATTTAGTTGTATCTGTTCCTTGGGTATGCCGGGTAAATATAATTCCAAACTGTAATTACTTTCCTGTTGAACTACCCGAATGGTGTTTTCTTGGTAATAAACCTTAGTCGGATCTTCCCCAGCAAAAAGAGTTTCTTTCAGTCTTTCTAAAGCGGGTAAACCACACATTTCTTCGGAGTAAAGAGGAACTTCCTTAACCGGTAAGGGATGAAAATTATCGTAAATTTCCTGTTTATAACCCTGTTGATTTTCTTTCCAACGAGCAAAGAAAGGATCGGTTACTTTGTCGGGAATAATCCGATTAGCAATAATCAAATCGGTGGAAACATTATAGAGACTTAGATAGGCATGGGCGCGTAAAGACTCCTTAATCACCATTTTTTCGGGGTTTGTCACCAAACGTACCGAGGTTTGAGTATTATCGGTCAAAACCTTTTCTAGGGCCTCGATCTGCTCATAAAACTCGTAGGGAGCGTCCATAACTTCCTTGTCCGGTAGGGAAAAACCGGCGATCGGTCGAAAAAAAGGTTCCACCAGTGGTCGCAATGCCACCGACATTCTCTGTAAAGGTTTGTAAAATCTTCTCATGTACCAACCGCCCACCTCTGGCAAACTTAGCAATCGTAAAGCTGTCCCCGTCGGTGCGGAATCGATAATCAACACATCATAAGTACCCTCATCGTAGTGGCGCTTCATGCGAACTAAGCCGAAAATCTCATCCATTCCGGGTAAAATCGCTAATTCTTCCGCTTGCACTCCGTCTAAACCCCTAGCTTGCAATACCTGAGTAATGTAACGTTTTACTGCGCCCCAGTTGCCTTCTAATTCCATTAGTGCGTCTAATTCTGCCCCCCAAAGATGGGGACGTACCAAACGAGGATCGTGACCTAATTCGAGATCGAAACTGTCAGCGAGAGAGTGAGCGGGATCGGTGCTGAGAACTAGGGTTTTATAGCCAAGTTCGGCGCAGCGGAGTCCTGTAGCGGCGGCGACGGAGGTTTTACCCACGCCTCCTTTACCAGTCATGAGAATTACACGCATGGGGGCTGATTCTAAGAAAATTTACATTACTTATTCTTATTATGACGGGAAAGTTAACAAATTGAGGGGAAGAATCAGCATTCTTGGCTATAGAATTCCAATCCCTGACCATCACTCCGGGGAATTAGGCTCTGTTCAAAAAATTGCTGACAGCGATTTTCGGCATCAGCGACGAGAACTTTGGCAAAATGACCCTTTTCGAGAACTTCTTGCCTCGGACGTTGTTCGTAGGCATAGATAATCAAAATATCTCCGGGTTGACAGAGCAGCGCCGCACCACCGTTGGGGCAAATTTCCCCGGTTTGGCCGGGAAAAACGTAGGTGGAAAAGCGCTTACCATTGCTAAGATTGACCACATCCACCTCTTCAAGGGGCAAAATACCGACCCGCTCAATCAATTCTCGATCGATAGTGATACTGCCGACATAATCGACGTTAGCCTCGCTGACGCGCACTCGATGGAGTTTGGCGTGCATTAATCGAATTGTTCCCATGTATTTTGTCCTATTTCCCCCAATTACCTCAATTATTATGCTCTCCCAGTGGGAATGTTTACTAAAAAATCTCGGTCAATGGCAAGGTTCTTTTACCCGTCTGTCTCCCCAAGGCGACTTGATCGAAGATACCCCGACTTTGGTATCTTTGCAAGGCATTAATAATAATCGATCGATTCGTCAATTGGTCCGCCGTCTCTACAGCGATCGAGCGCCAGAAGACTTAATTTTAGAGTATAGTTCTCTCCATCAGGGTATTCTATTTAGCCAGACGGGAGCTTTTTGCCAAGGTTCTCTATATTTTAGTAGTTTTTCCTCACAATTCGGAGCAGAATTTGGCTTAATCTCTGGAGAAAGACGATTAAGAATCGTACAGTTATTTAATGAACGCTGTGAGTTCGATCGCTTGACTTTAATTCGGGAAAAGTTAGTTGATTCTCAGTCACCAGAAAGACCGATGTTAACGGTGGAGCAATTACTGGGTCAATGGCGAGGACAAGCAGTGACAACGGGGCGCGATTTTTATAATTCTGCTGCCTATTCTACCCATATATCGATCAAGCGTCAGGGGGATAATTATCTCTCGCAAACTTTGACTTTTGGCGATAATCAAATCACTTCTAGCGCTCGTATTGAGGGACAAAGATTGTTGTTTGAAAATAGTCCGATGCTGGTGCAAATCCTGCTACTGCCAGATGGAACTTCCTGTAATACACCTGTGAAAATTACTGCCGGTCATCCTTTTGTTTTAGAAGTGGGTTGGTTACTTTCTCCTACTCAAAGACAACGCCTAATTCGTTCTTATGATCAGAAGGGAGAATGGACAGGTATTACTCTGGTGACGGAGGAAAAAGAAAACTATTAGACTATTATTTATTATACTACAGCAGTTTTCATTAAAATGAGCCATAGGCAAGGGGCTTAAACCCTTTGTTGGCAAAACTTGTCGATACCTCAGTGATGTGAAAGGTGCTGTGCTATATTAAGTTCCAGTGTATTATACTAGCCCTCTACTCCTCACCTAAAGGAAGATTTTTGATTTTTGCAAGAGGTCTCATCAAGAGAGCCGTCTTTTTTCTAACCATGCCAGGACACTTTGAACATCCGCCACTTTTTCTCCTTCAGGTACAGGTGGACGTTGTACCATTACCACGGTTATTCCCAACTCCCTAGCGGCGATAATTTTAGCGTAGGTGGCATCACCGCCGCTATTTTTACTCACGATCGCCCCAATCCTGTATTCTTGTAAAAGAGAACGCTCTGACTGCAAGGAAAAAGGACCCCGTTCCAATAATAATTTTCCAACTGGTACGATGGCATCTGGTTCCGGCGGGTCAATCATCCGCATCAAAAACCAGATATTTTTTAGATGTGCATAACTTTCCAGTTCTTGCCGACCAATAGTGAGAAATATCCGCGGTGCTAACCCGGGTAAAATATTCGCCGCAGCTTGATTGTTTTCTACTTCAATCCAATTATCTCCAGATACTTTTTCCCAAGCTGGACGACTTAACATTAATCGAGGAATACCACAATCTGAGGCGGCTTGAGCGGCATTAAAAGAAATTTGTGCGGCAAAGGGATGGGTGGCATCAATTAAACAATCAATGCCTTCTTGGCGCAGATAATTGGCTAACCCGGTGGCACCACCAAACCCCCCCCGGCGAGAAGGAGTTGTGAGAGTAATCGGTTCTCTCGTGCGACCGGCAAAGGAAGCGATGGCATCTACACCAGGAATTGCCGCAATTTTAGCCGCTAATGCCGCCGCTTCCCCCGTTCCCCCTAAAATCAGCACTCTTTTATTTTTGGTCATCTAGCAATCGCCAAAAGGTTAACTAATTTTCCATCTTCCTACTTTCCCTTGCAAAGGAAAGAGATTTTTGGTTTAGGTCACTCTACTTTTTCCCAAAAACGAGGAATCTGTGCTAAGTTACCACAAAGTTTATTTTCCGAGCAGATGCTCAGAAGATAGACCATCAATCAAGGCCAATTTCACCCTTTTTGTCTTTAAGACTTCCAAAAATGACTAAAAATCAGCAAATTCTGGCAAAAATCGGGGGAAGTAGCCTTGCTCTCCTTCTTTTTTCGGGCTTAGGGCAACAAGCTTATGCTGTCACCCTCGTTGAGAACTTAAGTCAATCAAATTCAGGCACAGGAGGTATAAATTTTGACTTTTGGCAAGGATCAAGCTTTACCACTGGTAGTAGCAGTTATAACTTTAATTCTGCTACTCTTTTGTTCCAAGAATTCAAGGCCGGTACCGACTTGTTTGTTCGTCTCTATAGCGACAACAGTGGACAACCTGGTACTGTGATAACGAATTTTACTAACCCTCCTTCCATTACTACCACTCTCGCCAATAACACCTTTACCTTGCCTACTCCGCAAGCATTAGCCGCTAATACCACTTACTGGTTAGTCAGTGGTAGTGGTACAACTGGTGGAGGGGAGTATCTATGGGGTTATACTACATCTTTCAATCAAACAGGACTACCCGGTTGGACGATTGGCGATGGTTACGTTGAGAGTATTGACCTATCAGCATCTTGGAACACTTTTCCTACGGGTGGGCCTTACCAATTTAGCCTTGAGATCGTCCCTGAACCAAGTTCCGTGGTTGCCTTGTTAGGATTAGGAGGATTAGGGTTAGCTTCTAGCCTGAAAAAACGAAAATAGGAACGGTAGGGTGGGGCGACTCGATGCTCTTGTCTCGTGCCAAGGTTCCATCTGGCAATGGGAAAAAGGAGTGTCTCCCTCCCTTACCTGATAGGTTATATATGTAGGGTCTGCTGAATAAAGCTAAAAACCTTGTTGGGTAAGACTTTTAGCCTTTTTGAAATCAAAAAGTGCCGGGCATGGGAGTGATCGGGGGGGAAATTTAGGCACTTTTTCCCTGAAAATTAGGTAATTGACCCCCTGAAAATGGGTAAAACCCTACACCCCAAACCCCACACCCTGCCCCCACCAACAAACTTTTTCAACAGACCCTAATTAACTTAACAATATAATCCCTGAATCCACTGCCATTCTTGGGCCAATCCTTCGGCTAAAGAGACTTGGGGATTATAACCTAGAATAGTACGCGCTTTGGTGACATCGGCGGCGGTGTGACGGGCATCTCCCCGGGCCAATCCTTGATGCAATCGCTCGATCGGTTTACCGATGACTTTTTCCATCGTATCCAAGACATCCAGCAAAACCACGCGACTACCACCACCAATATTAAATACCTCACCCACCGCTTCCGGCACTACGGCAGCGGCTAAATTAGCGGCTACAGCATCGCTAATGAAGGTAAAATCGCGGGTTTGTTTGCCATCCCCGTAGATGCCGATCGGTTTACCTGCGATCGCGGCTTGAAAAAACTTATGGAAAGCCATATCGGGACGTTGCCGCGGTCCATAAACGGTGAAATAACGCAAGGCAGTGACGGGAACGTTAAAATTCTGGTGATATAGCCAACAGAGTCTTTCTGCCGCTAATTTGGTGATGCCGTAGGGTGAAACCGGTTGGGGACAAAGGGTTTCCGGAGTCGGCATCGTTTCCGCATTGCCATACACCGAGGAAGTGGAGGCAAAAACCATCCGTTGTAAAGAAGGGGTTTCCTTAGCGGCCTCAAGAATAATTTGAGTAGCATTTATATTTCTTTCGGTATATTGACGAAATCCATCACCCCAGCTTGCTCTGACTCCTGCTTGGGCCGCCTGATGGAATAATACTTCTACTCCTTGCAACAGTTGTCTCCAGTTGAGGGCTTGTATATCCGCTTCAATTAACTTAAATTCGCGATATTTGGCTAGCATATGGGCATTTTTGCGCTTTAAACTGGGGTCGTAATAATCATTAAATTGATCGATCCCGATCACCTGATCTTCTTGTTCTAAAAGCTTTTGTGCCAAGCTAGAACCTATAAAACCCGCGACACCAGTAACAATATGAGTAGCCATTTAATCCTAGTCGTTGATATTTTGTATCGATTGTAATCATTTTTGTGCTTTTTACCGCAATTAATTTCCGCCGTCCGCTGTCAGCTTTTAGGGATCAAAATCGATAGATTAGACCTCTTGCAAAAATCAAAAATCTTTCCTTAGGTGAGGAGTTACAAGCCAGTAGTCAGCAGTCAGGAGAATTAAAAATGAGAATTAATCAATTAAATGCTCTATTCAGGGATTTTATGCAATTCTATGCCTATTCTTCTCATTTTTGAACTATCAAAAATTAATTATGCAAGAACTCTAATGTTTACAGATAGTTCTAACAATCCCAAAACCTGATCAGGATTTTCAGGATTTTCAGGATTTGAAAATTTCAGGATGATCAATCCAAAATTATCAAATCATAATTCTAACAACAAAAAAGCACCCCCTCGCGGGAGTGCCTTTTCGTTC
>VYMC01000279.1_pt1 | contig 9825 bp, 7 predicted proteins | sample 5115301 | NCBI WGS metagenome assembly VYMC01 (sample SAMN12291802, study PRJNA351875) | freshwater metagenome | isolation source: freshwater lake | place: USA: Michigan, Wintergreen Lake | collected 2013-08-08 | reverse complement strand
GTTGGTAAGACTGCTATTGTAGAGGGATTAGCACTCCGAATAGTACAAAAGAAGATTTCGCGTGCCTTATATGATAAGCGAATTATTACTTTAGATGTTGCTTCTCTTGTAGCTGGTACAAAGTATAGAGGGCAATTTGAAGAGCGAATGAAGGCTATTCTAAACGAGTTGGAAAAAGCTAAAGATGTAATCCTATTTATAGATGAGTTGCATACTATAGTTGGTGCGGGTGGAGCAAGTGGCTCGCTTGATGCCTCTAATATGTTCAAACCAGCATTAGCAAGAGGTGATATACAATGTATTGGTGCTACTACTCTTGATGAATATAGGCAGTATATTGAAAAAGATGGTGCATTAGATAGAAGATTCCAAAAAGTAGTAGTTGACCCACCTAGTGCAGAAGATACATTACTGATTCTAGATCAAATCAAAGAATCCTATGAAAACCACCATAGTGTGGCATACACAGATGAAGCTATAAAAGCATCAGTTAGTATGGCTGAACGCTATATTACAGATAGGAATTTCCCTGATAAAGCAATTGATGTAATGGACGAGGCAGGTGCTAAGGTGCATCTTTCTAATATAGTTGTTCCTAAAGAAATTGTCGAGCTTGAAAGCAAGATTAACGATATTAGAGTTGATAAGAATCAAGTAGTTAAAAAGCAAAACTTTGAAGAAGCGGCAAGACTTCGTGATTTAGAGAAACGATATACCTCTGAACTTGAAAAAGCGAAACAGGATTGGGAAAATAATTCAAATGAAAAAGTATTCCCTGTTACTGAAGAAGATGTAGCCGATGTAATTGCAATGATGACAGGTATCCCTGTAAATAAAGTTGCTGAATCTGAATCAGCAAAATTACTTAATCTTGAGGTTGACCTTAAGAAAATGGTAGTAGGGCAAGATGAGGCAATAGACCATTTATCTCGTGCAATTCGTAGAGCAAGAGCTGGACTAAAAGACCCTGCAAGACCGATAGGTTCGTTTATGTTCCTTGGTCCAACAGGTGTTGGTAAAACAGAGCTTGCTAAAGCTCTTTCAAGAGTAATGTTCAACTCAGAAGAAGCTCTTATCAGAATAGATATGAGTGAGTATATGGAGAAATTCTCTGTATCTCGTTTTGTTGGAGCTCCTCCGGGATATGTCGGATATGAAGAAGGTGGCCAACTTACTGAAAAAGTACGCCGAAAACCATATTCTATCATTCTACTTGATGAGATTGAGAAAGCTCACCCTGATGTATTCAATATATTACTTCAAGTATTTGATGATGGTCAGCTTACCGATGGATTAGGTCGTAAGGTAAACTTTAAAAATACTATCATCATAATGACTTCTAATGTCGGTACAAAAGACATCAAAGCAGGTGGTAAAATTGGTTTCAACAATATTGAAACATCTGATTACGAAAAAGAAGCAATTGATGAATCTATCAAGCTAATGTTTAATCCTGAGTTTATAAATAGAGTTGATGACTTCATTGTATTCCGTAAACTAAGCAAAGAAACAATTGTTAAGATTATTGATATTCAAGTTGAAAAACTGAAATCAAGAATGAAGCTGAACAATATGGAACTTGAGCTTTCAGATGCGGCTAAGTCATTCATAGTAGATAAAGGGTATGATGAAAAATATGGTGCTCGCCACCTAAGACGCTCTCTACAACGCTATGTAGAAGATGATTTAGCTGAAGAAATGCTAAGGAATAATCTTTCAAGTGGTGCTATTATTAAAGGTGATTTAGATGAAGAAGCTAAAAAGCTGAAATTCTCTATCACTCAAAGTGAAACCATAATTGACGAGAAAAACCTCAAATCACCAATTATTGAGAAAGAAGATAGCGAAGAGAAAAAAGACGACTCCACAGAATTACTCGAATTCAACGAAGATATTACAAAAAACTAAAATAATTAAAGCCCTACAGAAATGTAGGGCTTTTTAGTAATGTTTTGTTTGTTATATTCTTATCAATACAAAATTTATATTGAATTTATTTCTTTGAATATTACTTTGTTATCAGTAATTTTCAATTGAAATACTTCATAATCCAAATAATTTTTAAATTTGAAATCCTTTTTCTTAATTTTAATGACTTTGCTTGGAAATTGCTTAGAATTTGGGTTGTTTGTTACTATTATAAAAGTAGATTTCAATTTTGTTGCTAACTTTGTTAATCTATTCAATTGATGTTTATCATGACAATCACAATCCTTAGCCATATAAACTAAAAGTGAATTCTTTGTTTTATACAAACTTCTAATTTCTTCAAAATTGTTTATTTCATTATTCAAACAATTAAGTAGTGAATAGGAAAATAGCAATAGGTAAACAATTAATAATTTCATTTTTGCATCACTTCCTTTATTTGATACTTTGCAAACTGAAAATTATTATATTTAATGTTATCATTTGTGGCTACCATTTTACTAATATAAATTTCAGATTGGAAATCAGAGTAAATATTTGCCAAGTAGAATTTATTCTTATCAAATACTTGCTCGTTTATTAGTTCTAATTTACTATTAAATATTAATAAAGAGAAATCTCTATCAAAAAAATCAACTGAATTAGAATCAGTATGTATTGCTACTCTGATTAATAATTCTTGATTATTAGGTGTAGTCAATTTAAACCAATCTAAATATGACCCATGGATTCTTGTAAATCTGTTTAAGTAATAAGGGTATTTGGCTGAGTCAATTTTGGGTGAGTAAACCTTTGGTAAATACTTACTACTTGGTAACTTCTTTCTTCCTACATAAAACAAGCTATCATCTGAATAAATATCTATAGAATCAGTATTTTCATAACCAATTAAAATATTGTTTTGAAATAAAATAGCATAACTTGAATACATACCTAAATCTTTTCCTTTGTTATAATGATTGCCAGTGAATACATAACTGCCATCATTGAAGTTCAATTTAGCCAATTGGTACCCATTTAAATACTCCAAAGGGAAATCATCCTTACTAACTTTACAGTACAGAATATTATTAATTATTTCTAATCTATAATTATTAAACCCATAAAAGACATACTTGTTAGTATTTGCAAATTTATTTAAGTCAATCTCCCTAAACTGTACGATATTTTCATTATAAAGATGTAGAATATTTTTGTTATCTTCTATAATGTAGAGTGTATCATTATATACACCAATACCAGTTATTTGAAACCCAATATAATATGAACTTATTTTTTGAGATTTTAAGTCATATATGAAAAGAGAATCTTTGTAATTTGAGAATACATGAATTTCTTTATTGTTTAACTTAAAATAGTTTAACTCATAAAGATGGTTTGAATTGAATTCACTATTCAAATTAATTATAAAATCAGAGTTATATTCTAACTCTGATTTCACTTTTGATTTTTCACAGCTTAAAAGTATAACAGTACAACCTATAACTAGGAAAATACTGAATATTTTAATAATACTGGCTGTAATCAACACTTCCACCTGTCGATGTAGTTAATATGTAAATAACTTTGTTAGTTGCTACCGTATCTTTAGTCAAATAAACATTATTATTTTGTAAATCAGTTAATGCTTGTCCATACAAACCTGGGAACAAGTTCGAGTAATTACTACTATTATTAAAAAATGTAGAAAGTACACTATTATTTGATATTAATGCGTCTAATGTGTTTATTTGTCCAATGTTATTTGGAGTAACAATAATATCTGGAAAACAATCTTTTGCTGGTGGAATACATTTCTTTTCTGTTTTATCCCATTTTCTATTAGGAGTTGTAGTTTGTTGAAGTTTGTTCGATTTTGATTTACCATTATCTGTAACTCCTATGCTTCTATTGTTATTTACGTCAGAAGTCTTATCATCAACTAAAGAATTTTCACATGAAGCTGCAAAAATTAGAATAATGATTAAAAGGTTTATTTTTATTATCTGTTTCATTTTTTAACCTTAAGTTAATTATAAAATAATGTATTATTATGATTTAAGACCATCAATAATTTATCCGACCCTTTTGATTGATAACTGTCGGCAAGTTATTAATAAAAGGTAAATTAACAATAATCTAATTTCATAATCTGCAAGGAACTTTTCCTTGAGGGCGACAAAAGTTACAAATCAGTATGGATAATGCTTTTTGTCTTTAGCCGATGGCAAATTACACACACACACACACACACACACAAGAAAAAGTTTTCCACATTGCATTTTATTTTTATAGGTAACACAACAAAAGGGGCTTTCGCCCCTTTCGTTTTAAGTATTAATAATTTGGCTCGAAAGCGAGAATTTCTTTGTATAGCTCATCTACTATCTCGGCTTCTGGTACGTGGCGGATTGGTTCGCCTTTTCTAAAGAGTAGTCCTTTTCCTTTTGAAGCAGCAATACCAAGATCAGCATCAGCCGCTTCACCAGGACCATTTACAGCACAACCAAGAATTGATACAGTAACTGGCTTTTTAATATGCTTTACTTTTGCTTCAAGTCTATTTACAATATCGAATAAATCTACATCTAATCTACCACAAGTTGGGCAAGAAATAATCTCTACATTACGTTGGGCAAGCCCAAGAGAACGAAGAATATCCTTACCTAATTCTACCTCTTTTTCAGGTTCATCTGTAAGGGAAACTCTTATAGTATCGCCAATACCTTCTGCAAGTAAGGTACCAATTCCAATACAAGACTTAATAGTACCAATTCGCATAGTACCAGCTTCAGTAACACCTAAGTGAAGAGGAATATCGGTACGCTCAGCTATTAGACGATAAGCTGAAATCATTAGCGGTACAGATGTGGACTTTACAGAAACCACAATATCATCGAAAGCACAATCTTTTGCTATTTCAACGTGACGCATGGCACTTTCAAAAAGAGCTTCATCAGTAGGATAGCCATGTTTTTCAAGTATATCTTTTTCAAGTGAACCAGAATTCACACCAATACGAATTGGAATACCTCGTTCTTTCGCCTTGCTAAGCACTTTTTCAATTCTCTCACGTTTACCGATATTACCTGGGTTAATCCTGACTCCAGCTACTCCACCTTCAATTGACTTTAAAGCAAAAGTGTAATTGAAGTGAATATCTGCTACTATTGGTACTTTAACTAATTTCACTATCTCTCCAATTGCTTCAGCAGCTGGAAGAGTATTTACAGTTATTCTTACGATATCAGCACCAGCTTCTTCGCATTTAAGAACCTGCTCTACTGTTGCTTTTACATCGTGAGTTTTGGTCTTAGTCATAGTTTGAACTGAAACCGGTGCATCGCCACCTACTTGAACTCCACCAACCATAACTGGTCTAGTTTTTCTGCGAGGAAACTTATCATTTCTTGGCTTGTTGTCATGTGGATTCTTTACTGTTTGGCTATTTGAAAGCTCGCCATTGCTAAGTACTTCTATCATCTTTTACTTTATTTAATTTTCTTGCTTAATTCTGTTAGTATATTTTTCTCTTTATCAGAGAGGTTTTGATAACCCGATGAAGAAATTTTATCCAAAATTGCGTCAATTTTAGACTGAGTAATTTCCTCCCCATCTGAGCTGATTAATCTAGCTTTTTTCTTTACCGAAGATTCAGGGTTGAATGTACTTTTTATAAAGCTTTCAGTATGCGCTGACTCTGATTTCACACCCCAATTTACCTTATAAACTGTTGCATCATCTTCATAGAATGATTTTTTCTTTCTTCTAGAAAATAAGTTCTCTAAAAATCTAAATACTCCAAACTTTTCTCCAAATACTATTAGCAACATGCCAGTAGCAGCACCACCTAAATGAGCAAAATGTGCAACTTTAGAAGTACTGGTATTGTTAATACCACTTAGAAGCTCTATTGCAGCAAAAATTAATACATAGTATTTTGCTGGTATAGGTATAAATATTGGAAATGCAAAGATTGGTCTATTAGGGAAAGTCAAGCCAAATGCTAATAATATTCCATACACTGCCGCAGATGCCCCTACTGTGGGTGCGTCAGCAATAAATATTTGTACCAAACCACCACCTACACCACATAGTAGATAGTATATCAAAAATTTCTTACTTCCCCACAAGAACTCTAACTCAGCACCGAACATCCACAAAGCAAACATATTAAATATTAAATGAAATATTCCACCATGCATAAATTGGTATGTGATTAACTGCCATGGAAAGAAACTAAAATAATTCATTCCATCTCCAATTGGCTGCAATCCTAAAAATCCGATGAAGAATCTATCAAATGGGATTGTACCAAATGTTTCAGTAAATGCTCTAAGGAATAAATGCTCAAAAAGAAAAACAACAATGTTCAGTACTAATATCCATTTTAGTACTGGCGGAAAAACCGAAAAGCCACCTAGATTTCTTTGTTCAAAATATTTACTCATATTCACTTAGGACGTGATAGCTATGAAAATGTTATGAATTAGTTGTTAAGTACTATAAAAAAAAGAGGTTGCATATTGAAGCAACCTCTCTTTTTAATAATTAATGTTATATCATCCTTGATAACAACATTAACTTTATGAAAACCAAAAACAGGATATTTTTAATCTAAAATTCTACGTAAAAAGCCAGGGTTCTCACTGTAAGCAATAGTAGCTTGCTTAGTACGAATATTTGAGTTATCAATTACCACAGATTGAGTGTTTGTTCTTACCTCAGAAAGTCTTGTAAACTCTACGTTTCTTCTAAGAGCTGCAGGTTTCTCAAGATTTGATAACTCGTTATGTCCTTTAGGGCTACGGATACCAAGTCCTAATGTAGAAATCAATCTTTGTGGTTCAGTTGTAACTTTTTCTTCTACTATTTCAGGTAATTTAGGAGCTACTGGTTTTTCAATAGTTTCCTCAATTGTTGCAACTACTTCTTCAACAAGTTGAGTAGTTGCTGTTGTTACAAGTGGTTTCTCTTGAATTTCAAAACCTGTTGCTACAAGTGTAACTACAATTTTATTTTCAAATTCTTCATCAGTTTTAATGATACAACCAAATATTATTTCAGTTGAATCGCATACTTCATTGCGAAGTGTGCTCATAATTTCATCAATCTCTGGCATAGAAGCATCTATACCACAAGTAACATTTACTAATATATTTTTAGAACTTGATATATTGAGATTATCAATTAAATCTGATTTTAAAGCTGACTGCACTGCTTTAATAGCTCTATCTTCACCTGATGCTTCACCTATACCAATTAATGCATTACCTTTATTAGTCATTGTAGTTTTTACATCAGCAAAATCTACATTGATAAGACCACTACAAGTTATTACCTCTGCGATACTACGAGTTGCATCATATAATACATCATCTACTTTACGGAATGAATCCAAGAAAGTAGTATTTTTGTCCATTATTGAACGTAATCTTTCATTTGGAATTACAATAAGTGAATCTACATTTTTTTTAAGTTCTTCTATCCATCTTAAAGCTGTATCATATCTTTTTTTACCTTCCCAAGTAAAAGGTGTAGTTACTATTGCTACTACTAATGCCCCAATTTCTTCTTTTGCTATTTTAGCTATTGTAGGAGCACCACCAGTACCTGTACCACCACCCATACCAGCAGCGATAAATACCATATCGCTACCTTCTAATGCTTTTATTATTTCTTGACGAGAGATTTCAACTGCTTCTTTACCAATATCAGGATTAGCTCCTGCACCTAAGCCGCGAGTTGAATTTGCTCCAAGGTGAATTTTTGTTTCGGCTTTATTTTTATCTAAAGCTTGTCTATCAGTATTGGCTGCTATAAACTCAACACCATGAATGTTTTTCTCAATCATGTTGTTGATGGCATTACCACCGCCACCACCGACACCAATTACTTTGATTTTTGCACCGTCATTTTGAGATGAGGTATCAAAATATATCATAGACTATCCCCCGATTATCTTTATGCTTTGTATTAATTAATTATTGTTTGATTTTCTAAATTATAGATGTTCAATAAATTCCTTAGCTTTTTGGAATATACTAAATCTTGTTTTTTTCTCTTCTACTTTTACATCTTCTTTTACTTCATTATTAGAATTTGCTTCTAATTCTACTTCAGTCTCTACAATCGTATCATATTCAACTTTTGTTTCCGTTTCAACTATTACATCTGTAAAAGTATTGCCATTATTTTCCATACTCTCTGTGAGGACTGTACTGTCTTCATTTAAGACAAAATGCTTATTGTCAGAAGTCATGTTTTTGTAGCATACCTCAAATCCGTAATGAAGTAATCCAACTGCTGTTGCATATACTGGGCTTTCTACCTCAGGTGCTAAACCAGAAACAGATATCTTAGTCGGCATTCCTATTTTAATAGGCATTCCAAATACTTCTTTTGCTAAATCCTCTGTTCCTTTTAATAGAGTTGCTCCACCTGTTAGCACTATTCCCGCACCTATTTTATTCCTTAAGCCCGAACGTTCTATTTCAGAAAGAGCAAATTCAAACAGCTCCTCCATTCTTGGTTGAATTATTGAGCATAAGTATCCTTTAGAAATCTCATGTGGCTTTCTTCCTCCTACTCCTGGCACCATAAACTCTTCGTCTTTTAATATGCTATATTGGTAGCAGTGTCCGTATTCTTTTTTAATTCTTTCAGCTTGAGTTTCAATTATACCAAGAATTTGCCTTATATCATTTGTAACATGCTTTCCAGCAATTGCAAATATTGAAGTAAATTTCAATATTCCATCATCTATAATTGCAATATCAGTAGTACCACCACCTATATCAACTAATGCTACACCTACTTCTTTTTCATCATTTTCTAAAACTGAATAGCTACATGCAATTGGCTCAAGTACAATATCTTTTACCTTTAAACCGCAACGCTCTACGCAACGGTATATATTATTGATTGCAGTTTTTAATCCTGTTACGATATTAACCTTCGCATCTAACCTTACTCCACTCATACCAACAGGGTTAGTTATTCCGTCTTGCCCATCAATCACATATTCTTGTGGTATAATATGAATTATTTGCCTATCATTTGGGATATTAATTCTTTTTGACTCTTCAATCAACCTATCTAAATCTGCATCTGTGATTTCACTCTCTGGATTCTGTGTAGTAATTATAGTATGAGATTGGAAAGATTCAATATGATCACCGGCAATACCAACAACTACTTCTTCTATCTTAATTCCTGACTGAATTTCTGCTTGCTCAATTACATTTTTTATAGTCTGTACGGTCTTTTCTATATTTACCACTACTCCTCTATTTAGACCTTCGCTTTTGGTAACACCAATACCAAGAATTGAAAGTGTACCATCTTCATTCTTAGAGGCAACTATTGCAACTACTTTTGCTGTTCCGAGGTCGAGACCGACTACTATATTGTTATTCATAGCTTTAGATAATGTTGGTTTTCAATTTCTTTAAGTTATTATCACTTGGTTTTTCCAGCGTACATCAACTTCCTTGATTTCTTGCCTGTTCTTAGTGATTAACCACTTATTCCAAAACTTTTCAATTTTGAAAATCTTTTCTTCAAAGTTATTTACTTTTCCAAAGTTCACTTTAATCCCTAAATCACTTGTTATGATATAGAAACTATTGCTATTTTTTTCAAAGTTAAGTTCACTGGTAAGATTATAAACAAACTTGTCCTTGTGGGCTCTCATTTGATTAATAATTTTAACTGCTTGCTTTAGCATGCTTGTATCACTTCTATTTATGCCAGTTACTATTGGCATATCAGAAAATGCTGTCATCATTATATTAGGAAAAAGTATTCCCGTTGAATCAATATAGAGAAGACTTCCGTCAATATCATGAAAAAATGCTATAGGGAATCTCTCTTTTATCTCTATATCTATAGAGGTTAGATTAGAGAAACTTGCTA
>VYMC01000278.1_pt1 | contig 9916 bp, 11 predicted proteins | sample 5115301 | NCBI WGS metagenome assembly VYMC01 (sample SAMN12291802, study PRJNA351875) | freshwater metagenome | isolation source: freshwater lake | place: USA: Michigan, Wintergreen Lake | collected 2013-08-08 | reverse complement strand
AAAGATGGTCAGAACTAGAAGCAAGTAGTAATCCCTTTGCTATAATAGTCATGGCACACCTGAAAACAAAAGCGACTACTAGGAACCTGCAACAGAGGGAACAGTGGAAGTGGAGGTTAATCAGGGGATTATATGAAAGGGAGTTCGAGAGGGAACAGATAATTAAACTATTTGAAATCATCGACAATATGATGACTTTATCCCCCGAATTACAGTCAAGTTTAGAAAGTAAAATTAAACAATTTGAGGAGGAAAGAACTATGCCTTTAGTAAGTAATATGGAGTTACGAGGAAGGAAAATTGGTGAGGAAATTGGGGAGTTACGAGGGATAGAACGTGGTAAGGAAATTGGCAAGGAAATTGGAGCGTTAGAAAAAAGCCGCGATGCCATCAAAACAGTTTTAACTGTGCGGTTTGGACAAATTTCTTCAGAAATTGAAGAGATAATCGGCAAAATGACTAACCCTACTATCTTAGAAGAGCTACTAAAATTAGCAGCTACCGCTAATTCTCTCACAGAATTTAAGCAGTCTTTGGCAAAAATCAACATCTAGAAAACGGGTTTCTTTGAGAAACTCTTTGAGAAACCCGTTTTCTTTGAGAGACCGGATACCGACCTCTGGCTTTTTGTTTTGATGGTGGACATTTACTTCGTTTTCTGTATTTTTGGCTGCAAAGTTGTAGATAGGGTAACTTTCATCGTGTTTGTATTGGCTGTTTCTGCTCCAATGTTGAAAAACAGATATTTGAGTCCTCCCTGCGCCTTTAGGCTGACTGAACCATTAATTTCAACAGTCAACTGACTTTCTACATCTACCTTGCTTGAAAGAGCTTCCATCACAGATTCAAAGAGTTCTTGCAACTGAACTGCGACGGTTTCCTCTTGTGGTCCCAAAGTAGTCAGGATTTCCTCATCCTCAGTTTGTAAGCTACTAACTGAAGCTGGATCGACAGCTGTGGCATATACTTTAATTGGCATGGTCTTCCTCCTTGGAATTTTTTTGCTGTACAATCGAGAAATCTGGATCGCCATAAATACAATACAGTAGCCAAAATAAGTTTCTCTCATTGGCTGCAACTTCTTTGGCTTTGGCTACAGCCTGTCCGATAGTAATTTTCTCATCTGGGTTGAATAATTCACGGTAAACAATTTCGGCAAAGTTGACGGCATATTTCACTGGTACGGCTCCTAAAGTTCCAATGAAAGCATCTGCACCACGCTGATAAAATTTCCAGCCAAAACTGCTAAATTTTCCAAAGGTTAACACGGGAACGGTTGAAGCACAGGCGTTAGCAAACACAAGACTACCTGGCTCAAGGGGTAGCCTTTGGATGGTTTCAGGGAGCAAGTTTTCAATTCGGGTTTTGTTTTTATCGCCAGCAATTTGGAGTAGGTGCGGTTCTAAATGTCCGTGACAGGTGAAATGAAGCGCATCTGTGCCTGGAATAGCTTTTACAAGGGACGAAATTGGCTGTTTAGCTAACAATTGTACCGCTTCCGGGGGGAGAAGATTAGAGAATAGATGGGTAGCTCGCTCTGCTTCCGAGGAAGGTACATCTCCACCGACAATATTGACAATCCGCTTGATTTGTCTTTTTCCCTTACTTTCAGGTCTATTTTTGTCTGGTAAATCTTGACTATCGCTGAGGCGAGGAGAGCGTGCAATAATAAACTTCTTTCCCCAAAAATCTTCGCCGTCGTACATTAATTCCCAAGGAATCCACTGTTCATTAGTGGAGATAATGACAGGAGAACCAATCTTCCAATCTCGCACTTTTTTTGCTACTTCAGAGGGAATTAACATCTCGAACAAGTTAGCGCCAACACTCTGAAGATTGAAACAGATACTCTCCCAACGCTCATCAGAGGGGTTTCCTTGTTGCACTACTTCTGTCAGGAAAGCATTCAAACTTCGCAAATCATCTTCAATTTTGTCCTGAATATTGGGAATTGTTTTCTCCCACTCACCTAATCGATTCGCTGGGAAAATGGTATGGAGTAATTTACTTTCTCGCTCAATCCAAGTAACATTAAGGGTGTGCTTGTCAGGGTTAACTGTCATGCTTGCTAAGTTTTTGAGACCATCAATTGGGTCTTCCATTGATAAAACTTTTGGTGAACTTTCGTCAACTGAGTGGGAACGTACCTTAGTTGGGACGAGAAGATACCCGACTCTTGTTGCTTCTTGGAAAAACTCAATCTCAATAACTTGCTTACCTGTTTCAAGAGGAAAAAGGGTAAAAATCACTTCGTTGGAATCACCTTTAACGAGAACAGTTAACTGCTGTTGAGAAGGTCTTATGGCAAATCCTGGAGCCGTAACTTTGACGTTTAGTTTAACTTGTTTAGTATTAGACTCTACAGGGAGGGAAATTTTTTCTTGAACACGAGTAGATTTTGGAATCTCTTGAGTTAGCTGAATCTTTAAGTCAACTTTTTGCTCAAGAATACATTCTGATGGGAATTCGATTCGAGTGTGGCGTTCAATTGTTATGTTTTTAGATTCTTTTTTGATGTCTTTTTTACCACCATTAAAAGTACCTTGTGGTACTTTTTTACTCCAATTTTCTAATTCTAATTCTAAAACTTTAGCTTCTGAGCGATTAGTAGGAAGTGGGGAACTTTGAAGATATGCCTCGAGTTTAAAAACTTGTGACTGTTTAGCAGGATATCTTGAGTCCCAAATCTCCATCATTTTTTCACCGCAAAACACAATAAAGAGTAACACATCATTGACCAATGAGCTTGTCTCTGGATGAGTGAGCAGTTGAAATTCAATACAGAAATCAGCCAACTCGAAATATTGAGCCTCAATAGCTTTATCAGCTGTATCAAGGAGATTCAAATCGACTTGGTTCAGAATAGTTGCAAATTCAGCCACAAGGCTTTGAGTTTCAGCATCAAATTTCTTTAGGGACTTGCGCTTTGATAATGTACCATTTATGGCTTGTCTGATTCTTCTACAGAGCGACTGTCTGGCTGGGATATTATTCCTACGCAGGTCCCTTAAGAGAGTATCAGCTTCACTCATCTTATTTTGTCCCAGCAACGCAGCAAATTGTACGAGTTGTCTGTTGCGAGTGTTAGGAAAGTATGCAGCCAAAGCATAAGCCTCGGCGAATTCCCCTTCTCCCAGAAGAGCGACAATCGGTTGCAGCCAAGTTTCACGAGGTGTTTCACTGCGAGTTTCCATTTCCTATACCCTTCCTGACAACGTGGAAAATCTCGTCCTCACTGGTACTGGTAATCTTAATGGCACGGGCAATGCCTTGTCAATCTGGCAATTAATGCCCCTCTCGCTTTTACCCGGACAACAGATAGCAGCACGACCAATATTAACACCATTGTTACTAACGTCTTTACCGATGCTAATGGGGCAACAGCCGGAAATCAAGCTCTCGGCATGAACAGTGCTGTTTTAGTGCGGGACAATAGTTCTTCTACTTACCTAATTATCAACGACGGTACGGCGGGTTTCCAAAGTGCTAAGGATTTGGTGATTAATCTCACCGGATTAACGGGTGGTTTACCGGCGCTCGGCACTATTGCGGTCAATAGTTTCTTTGTCTAAATTGATGGGGGGGATTAATTCTCCCCTTTTAATGCTCCCGTTCAAGTAATTTTGATACAAAAAAAGTTAAGAGGCTCTTCTCGACTTTGTGTTATAATTTTTGCTTATGAAACCATAAAACACCTAGGGTTTGCTGAATAAATGTGAAATGTAGGCAAGATAGGGGTTTTGTGGCTTTTCTGGCGAAACAGGTGCAAGATTTTGAGAAAATCGTGCTTCAAAACCTTGCGTCTTCATCGGCCCGCGTCGGTGTAGGGGCGAAGCATTCGGACAATAACCTATGGGTGAAACCGGAGATTTTCTATCCGAATGCTTCGCCCGTACTTTTTGCCGCAAACCCTACCTATCAAGCAAGACTTTTAGGGCTATTTTGACGTTCGGCGATGCTCAGTCGAGCGGCGGAAGAAACTAGAAAATATCAGTATAGACCTCGTTTCCACACATAAACCAGAAGAACCCAAATACTGATGGGCAGTCAGGAGTTTAAGCTTGTCGAGAGACTGTAAGACTCCTTGGGATTCGTCTCAAAAAGCAGATTTCTGTGAAGCAAGAATCTCCCATCACACAGCTTGGCATTGTGATGGCGAGAGTGTCACAATTGTGTTCAATTACTCGTCATCCCAGTCATGCCTTCCAGCGGTCAAGTGAAATCGATTTTTTTTATTATCCTCTTTCTCCTCAGTATTCTAGGGGGTATTCTACTGGCTTCGCTACTTCAACAACCAGCGATCGCCCAATCTCCCTCCTCGGATACAGTGCTGAATCGTTATCAAATTGGAGAGCAAACCTATCTAGAAAATTGTGCCACTTGCCATATTGCCATTCCTCCCAGTATCCTACCGAGTCAAAGTTGGAAAAAAATCCTAGAAAATCCTAATTCTCACTATGGTATCCGTTTAAAACCAATTGTTGGCATTACTCAGCGTCTTATCTGGGATTATCTCAGTTATTCTTCCCGCCCTCTTAGGGAGACTACTTTTGTTCCCCTCCTAATTGAACAGTCCAGCTATGTAAAGGTTTTGCACCCTAGGGTCAATTTACCCACTCCTCTCGGTCACACCACCTGTGTCACCTGTCATCCCAACGCTTCCCGCTACGATTATCAGACTCTTACCCCCATCTGGGATGATGCAGCCTAATCAGTGATCAGTTTTCAGTTTTTAGTTCACTGATTACTGATTACTGTTTACTGATCACTGAGAGGGGGTGCAGTGAGGGTGATTTCGCCAATTTGGTCGGCTTTACCCATTAATTGGGCAGGGTTTTCGTTAAGAGAGATTTTAACAGCGCCAGCATTGCCCGATCGAATATTTAAACTCTTTTGGGCTGTCCAAGTTCGTTTCGTCCCGGGTTGGAGATTGCCTTCGTGGACTTTTTTGCCATCGGCAATTACCCTTACCCAAGCGGCCTGTTCAATAGTTACCTGGGCCGAGAGGGGAACTTTTGGCGGAGGAGAGGGGGAAGGATAGGCTACCAGCGCAGGAGGGACTACCGGTGCGGGGAAACCCACGGGGGAAGGAGAGGGAGTAACGGCAGGGGGGTTAGAGAAAGGGGGACGGAGGAAAAGATAGCCAATACCGCAAAATATGCCCGCCAGCAAGCCTAGCCAGAGATATATCCCGAAAAAGGTCGATTTAGCCGGTTGGGGGCTAGTTTCTGGGGCTGGTTTTTCTGGTTTCACTCGTTTCGCTTCTGGGGCAGCGGGTTCAGCCTTGGAGATGGGGGTAACTTTTGTGGGCAGTGTTTTTGGGATAGTTACCTCTTGAGCTAATTGTTCCGCACTAGGAGACAAGCGATCGGCTAAAGCTTTACCATCAATTTTTAGAGCATCACCGTAGCGTTTGATAAATCCCTTGACATAAATTAATTCTGGTAATTTCTCCCAATTCCCCGTTTCCAAAGCTTCTAACATTGGTAATCTAATCATCGTCAGGGCGGCGATATCGTCTATGCTCAGGCAGCTTTCTTCTCGTTTTTGACGTAAATAAGTCCCGATTTCCTTGATTTGTTCGGCTTGTAGGGGACTGAGTTGACTCATAATTCCAGTCATAATCTATACCAACTTAGATGATAATCTCGATTTTGTTATTTTGGGATAATCTGTTCTCTGGAAGCTCCTTTTACTTTGTCATCATTACTGGCGAAAAGGTTCCAAAAACCAGTAAAAATCAGCAATATTTGCCAAAGTTAAGTTTTTTATTCTAGGGTGACTGCCCTAGTTAGTACATACATTTGTTCTTAATGCTTGTTTTTCTCGAACTCTCAGCATATCGTTAATTAGGACTGGCCGAATAAATCTAAAAACCTTGTTGGATAAGACTTTTAGACCTTTTTGAAATCCAAAAGTGCCAGGTCTGGGGGTGATCAGGGGGAAAATTCTGGGACTTTTTCGCTGAAAATTAGGTAATTGACTACCTCAAAATCGGTCAAACCCCACACCCCACACCCTGTCCTCAGGAAAAACTTTTTGGGAGAAACCCTAATCATGACCTTTATTCCCCATCCCGACACCACCCCCCTTCACCTTACCTGTGCCGTGGTCACGGTGAGCGATACTCGTACCCCAGAGACGGATAGAAGTGGCCAAATAATTCAAGAGTTACTAACTCGATCGGGTCACGATATCAGCCTATACTTAATTATCCCCGATGAACCCTTACAAATTCAAGCAATTTTACCAGAAATTAGTAATCAAAATCAGATAAAAGTCTTAATTCTTAATGGTGGGACGGGTATTGCTCCTAGAGACACTACATACGATGCTTTAGTACCTTTATTAAGGATTACTTTGCCCGGTTTTGGCGAATTATTTCGTTATCTCAGTTATCAGGAAATCGGCTCCCGTGCCATGGCATCAAGGGCAATAGCTGGGGTTTATCAAAACCTATTAGTCTTTTCTCTCCCCGGTTCCACTAATGCCGTTAAGTTAGCCCTAGAAAAACTGATTCTTCCTGAAATTTTACATTTGGTTAAACAGATGAATGGATAATTTATTTTGATTTGATTTGGGCTGAAATTTCTTGAAAACATACATCCCAAAAATAGCTGGCCAGATTCACTGCGCTTAACAGTTTGGGAATTCCTTCACTTAGACTAGCAAAACCTAGATTTTTAATCTGGAGAAGATCAACAGCGATCGCAAAAGTTAAAAGTGCTAGAGCGATGATTAAAATTTGGTAAGAAGTTTGTGTTATTCGCCGCAAAAATACTAAACCATAAATCAGAATTGCCAGGGCATAAACAGAGATAGTCAAGAATTTGGGAATATTAAAATAGAGGAGAATGATATGAATTCTGAAGATTTCATTGAAGGCAATCAGCCCAGTTATTATACCAGAAAAAAGTAAAAAATTGTAAGAATTATTGAAATTTGTCTTGCGGGACAATAAAGTATAACTAAAAAGGCAAACAATCGGAGGTAAACAACAAAGAAACTGAAAAGAATGGGTTAATAAACCAGCGAGCGGAGTTGGGGGAGTAGCGGGGGGATAAAATAAAAAACTAGAGTTTAATTTTGCCCGATCAACCCCAGCAATCAAAGCTAAAACCAAGAGGAGAACGACAAGATTTATTTTTAGAAAATGCTGTTCTTGTGAGGACATAAGTGTAACAGTTTATAATTGTGGCTATTAATCACGGTATAATTCACAAAGTGCCGCCTTCTACTCCCTTGATCTACATACCAAAGCACCAATTTTCTCGGTTTTCTATGCTCGATCAAAAAGAACTTTTGTGTTTATTACAATTGGCTAGTCCCATTTTACCCGTGGGGTCCTATAGCTATTCCGAAGGGCTAGAAACCCTCGTCGAAAAGGGGATTGTCTCCAATAGTGCCAGCTTAAATGATTGGTTAGAGCGATCGCTTTGTCAGGGCTCGATTCGCTTAGAAACGGCTGTTTTAGTAAGGGTATATCGTTGTTTTTGTCAAGAAGATTTTACAAAACTTAATTATTGGGACAATTGGTTATCGGCAACACGGGAAACAGCCGAATTAAGACAACAAAGCTGGCAAATGGGGCGATCGCTGTTAAACCTATTGCGGGAGTTAGCACCGGCCAGAGAGTATCTACCGGAACAGGCTAATTATGCCACCGCCTTTGCGATCGGGGCAAGTCATTGGCAAATTGGGGAAGAATTAGCGGTTTTAGGCTATTTACACAGTTGGGCAAGTAATTTAATCAATGCAGGATTACGTTTAATTCCCCTTGGACAAACCCTAGGACAATCGCTTCTGATCGGTTTACAGCCCAGTTTATTAGCGGCAACAGCAGACATTATCAGTTTAGCCGATGAAAACCTGAGCTGTTGCAGTTGGGGGCTAAGTTTTGCCAGTATGAACCACGAAACTCAGTATAGTCGTCTATTTCGCAGTTAGAAATTTAGGGAGAAGAGCAGGAGAATGACGTAAAAACCAAATAGGGTATAGTATGATTGAAAAAAATCCTAAGTCCTAGTTCTCCCTTTCTGAGTGACCGAGGGTTTTAAGGAAAGATGCGAACACTCTACCTAGCCACAGTGTACCAATGTTTAGTCAATCGGAAAAAATTCCCGTTTCGGTGTTAATTCCCGCCAAAGACGAGGAATCCAACCTTCCTGCTTGTTTAGAGAGTGTTGCCAGGGCTGATGAAGTGTTTGTCGTCGATTCCCAAAGTAGCGATCGCTCGATCGAAATATCTACCAACTATGGGGCTAATGTAGTCCAATTTCATTTTAACGGTCGTTGGCCGAAAAAGAAAAACTGGTCCCTCGATAACCTGCCTTTTCGCAACGAATGGGTATTAATCGTCGATTGTGATGAGAGAATTACCCCCGAACTATGGGACGAAATCGCCACCGTGATCCAAGATCCCAACTATAACGGTTATTATCTCAATCGTCGCGTTTTCTTCCTCGGACAGTGGATCCGTTATGGTGGCAAGTATCCCGACTGGAATCTGCGTTTATTTAAACATAAGTCGGGCAGATACGAGAATTTAAACACCGAAGATATCCCCAACACGGGAGATAACGAAGTTCACGAACACGTTATCCTTGATGGCAAGGTGGGCTATCTGAAACATGATATGCTGCACATCGATTTCCGCGATATCTATCATTGGTTAGAAAGACATAATCGTTATTCCAACTGGGAAGCGCGAGTTTATTACAATATTCTCACGGGTAATGACGAAAGTGGCACGATCGGAGCGCACCTGTTCGGTGATGCGGTGCAGAGAAAACGTTTTTTAAAGAAAATTTGGGTAAAACTGCCCTTTAAACCGCTGCTGCGCTTTATTCTCTTTTATTTTATCCGTCTCGGTTTCTTGGATGGCAAAGCTGGTTATATCTACGGTCGTCTTTTGAGTCAGTATGAATACCAAATTGGGGTTAAATTGTACGAATTACGGAGATTTGGCGGTAAATTAAACGTTAATACCCATGTTAATCCCCCGATTAAACCCTCGGAACCTCAACCAGTGGAAATGATTAAATAAGTCCTATGTCCCCAGAAATCCGCACCGATGAGGAAGCGTGGCTAGATCTGCGTACCTACGATCAATCTTGGTTCGATCGCGGTCGTTCTAATCCAATTATCCTACTTTGGTGGTTAGTACAGGCAATTCTTTTTCCCCTCAGTTTGCACCAGATGGATAGCTTTCGCTGTGCTGTTTTGCGGCTGTTTGGGGCTAAAGTCGGCCTTGGGGTGAAAATTCGCCCGACGGTAAGGGTGACTTATCCTTGGAAAGTGGCGATCGGTGATTATACTTGGATCGGCGATGATGTGGTGATTTATAGTTTAGATAACGTTACTATCGGCAGTCATTGCGTGATTTCTCAAAAATGCTATCTCTGCACTGGCAGTCACGATCCTAGCGATCGCTCTTTTGGCTTAAAAACCACTCCCATCCTTATTGGTAATGGTACATGGATCGCAGCCGATTGTTTTTTGGCTCCGGGGGTAAAAATTGGCTCTAATGTTGTTATTGGGGCAAGAAGTAGCGTATTTGCCGATATTCCCGCTCAAAAGGTGGCTTGGGGTAGTCCCTGTCGTCCTCAATACGATAGAAAATTCTTATATTAGTTAAGCTAAGAGGGAGCATCCCGGATATGTAACGAATATAAATGCTGATGGCTAGGAAGAGGGAGATAGAGGATAATTAGCCCTAAACTAACTATACCATGGGTAGGCATCATGAATGCTCAAGAAGAACTGCAATTACAAGAACATCTGCAGGCTATCGGCAAAATCCTTGTCAGAAATACTCCTCAAGAACAGTTGAAAGACTTTGAAGCTATTGAATTGGCCCTTAGAGAACATCTGGTTTCACTTGAACGAAAACTTACATAAGGTGGGAGGTTCTAAT
>VYMC01000276.1_pt1 | contig 10013 bp, 8 predicted proteins | sample 5115301 | NCBI WGS metagenome assembly VYMC01 (sample SAMN12291802, study PRJNA351875) | freshwater metagenome | isolation source: freshwater lake | place: USA: Michigan, Wintergreen Lake | collected 2013-08-08 | reverse complement strand
ATCAAAAGCAACGATTGTGATTTGATAACGACCCTCTTTCAAGTTAGAATATTTAATAGGTGAACGTGAAACCGGACCACTTACAGAATCTTCAAAGTCAGTTATTGATACTTTAAATACAAAAGGGGATTTATCATTATCACCGCTTTCTAATTTAAAGTCAATAGTAATTGTGTCATCACTAGTAACAATATAAGTATTAAATTCATCTAATTCAATAGCTTTAGAGTTAACTATTACTTTTTCTAATACAATCTTTCTTGAATTCTCAGAAACTAATTCTAATGAAAAACCAAAGAGTATTAGAAAAATGAAAATTAGCTTAGTATTAGTAACTTTTAAAATTCTATTCATAGATAAATGCCTTTTCCCTTTTTGTATAAGCTTGATGTCTTCGTTTTAGTCTATTTTTCGTTTTTAAAGTACTCAGAATATACTGTACATCAAAGAAAGAACGAAAACCGTGATGCGGTATTCTATTTTTTTGGCAGTATTTCTCTAAATCACCTTTGGCAAAGATTATGTCGCAATGTTCAGCAGGACAGAAATCAGAATAACCATCACCAATATAAACCAAAACTTCACTTTCTGCTAACAATTCCAATAGCTTATTTCTCTTACAAGATGCAGAAAAACAATTACATGAATCATTAGCGTAGTTATATATCGGCTTAAATTCTCCATTACTTAGCTTAATTAACTTATTGGAAAAGAACTTAAGCTCCTCTAAATTGTTCTGTTTTAATATTGGCTGTATATACTCTTGATAGCCATCACTTAAAATTGTAAATTGATACCCTTCCTTTTTTATGTAGGAGTAAAAATTTTGGAAATTAGGGTCAATTTCAAAGTCATTAGCTATTGAATTAAAATCTTTTTCATCTAAGTTATTTGGAATTTCTTTTGCAAGTAATTGCCAATATTCTTTTATTGAAATTTTACCAGCTTTCAAATCTCGATTAAGAGGTGATATATCGCAGAACTTATTGAAAAACTCATTACCAACATCTTTCAAAGTGATAGTTCCATCGAAATCACAGAAAATACTTATGTAAGATTGAAAAGAAGACACTAACAAAATTAAAAAAAAATGATAAATTGCTTAACAATACTTAATTTATTGAGTGTAATTAGATAAGAAATCCAAAGCTAGAGAGGAAATTTGAGTGAGTTAAGCAAAAGATTGTTGGTAGCCTTAGTAGGAATACCACTTTCTATGGTGATAATATACTATGGTGGTTACTTTTTATTGGTGCTTGTATATCTGCTTACTCATATAGCTTACACTGAGCTTGCAAGAATTTTTAGAGTAAAATCAATTCAGTTAAATGTATTCTTACTGGACTTATTCACTTATTCTATATTAACATTGATTAGTAATCACTTAGTTACTAGTTACTTCCCAACATTTAATCTTTTACTAGTAGTACTTTTCTTTGTGGCTATTGCTTTAAAGTCTTTATGGAGTAAGAATTGGGAAGCACCACTAAACCTTGCAGCTGAAATCTTTTCATTTGTTTATATTACAATTGGTTTTGGTTCATTTTTAGCTATAAGGGAACTAAATCAAATTAGTTATTTTGTAAACAACCTTAAATTTGATAATTGGACGATATTTCCATTTTTATTTTCTGTTTGGGTGTGTGATTCAGGAGCTTACTTTGTTGGGAGAATGCTAGGCAAACATAAGTTGTTTGAAAAACATAGTCCCAAAAAGACAATAGAGGGTGCTATTGGAGGATTTACATTTACATTTATTGGTTTTTATATTTATTTCAATTATTATAAATTAGGAACATTTGGACTTATGGATATTGTCGTATTTTCAATAATTGTAGGTGTATTCGGACAATTAGGTGATTTATTCCAATCGATGCTAAAACGTTGGGCTGGATTAAAAGATTCAGGTAATCTCTTGCCAGGTCATGGTGGTGTGCTTGATAGATTTGACAGTATATTAGTAGTAATGCCTTTACTTTTAGTTTACCTTTTAGTTAAACAAGTTTTTCAATTTTAAAGATAAGAAATCAATATGAATAAATTTGATTTGTGTGTAATAGGAGCTGGACCATCTGGCTATGCTTCAGCTATAAGAGGCTTAGACTTCGGAAAAAAAGTTGCGATAATTGAGCGTGGGAAAGTAGGGGGAGCTGGTATTTTTAATGGTGCTCTTTCTTCAAAGACTTTGTGGGAGCTTTCAGAAAGCTACAAAGTAACAAAAGAAAACTCGCTTGGATTTACAGTTTATGATAAAAAGCTTTCTTATTCAGCTGTGATAAATGAAATGCATAGAGCAGTAAATGAGCGGTATTCACAATTAATTGAGCAAATAAATTACTTTAAAAAGAATGGGCAATTAGAGATATTCAATGGTCATGGTAAGTTACTATCAAAAAACAGTATTCAAATAGAATTGAATACAAGTGGAACTGAAACAATTGAAGCAGATAATACAATACTTGCTATTGGTAGTAGACCGAGAAAACTCGATAATATCCCTATTGATGAAAAAATAATAGTAACAAGTGATGGTATAGCTTCTTTTGATGATTTTCCAAAATCAATAGTAATACTTGGTGCGGGTGTAATTGGTTGTGAATTTGCAACTATTTTTTCAAATTTTGGTAAAACTAAAGTATATCTAATAGATAAAGAAGATAGAATCCTACCATTTGAAGATGAGGATATCGCTAAAAAAGTTGCATCTAATTTACAAGCAAACGGAGTAACTATACATAGTGGTGCTTCTCTTGAGAGTATGAATATTGTAGATGGACATGTACAATATATTTTAAATTATAAAGATGGAAGAAGAGAAATCCATAATGTTGAGAAAGGTTTGATTTCAGTTGGTAGGGTACCAAATACAGAAAATTTAGGGTTAGGTGAAGTAGGAGTAAAGTTGAATGAAAGAGGATATTGTGAAGATGAAAAGACCCAAACTTCTATTGAAAATATATATGCAGTTGGAGATTTTACAGCAGATATATCTTTAGTCAATGTAGGTGAATTGGAAGGTCGCTATGCTGTGGAGCGTATATTCGGCAAACCAAAACGTGATTTAGTTTATGAAAATATATCTACAATCATGTTTTTAAATCCAGAAGTAGCTTCAGTAGGTTTGAATGAAACAACTGCTAGAAGAAAGAAAATACCATATAAAGTTGCTGTTATGGATTACAGATATTTGAATAGAGCTATTGCTATGAGAAAAAGCGATGGTTTCTTTAAGATATTAGTAACAGATGATGAAGATATGAAAATACTTGGTATGCGTTCAATGGGTGCTCATGCCTCTTCAACAATTGAAGCAATTGCATTAATGATTTCGATGAATGTAGGTATAGAATATTTAGCTGAGTTAATACACCCACACCCGTCAATTCCAGAAGGTATTCAAGAGTGTGCGAGGATGCTTATGGGTACTTCAATTATAAAGCCAAGTGTATTTAACACAAACCTACGATGCTATAGAGTTACCTCAGAGGGTGAGATTAGGGATTTGTAAAGAATTATGAGTAGTCATAATTGAAATGATATTAATAAGGTAAACTTCTGAATAATTATTTTTAATCATTTGAATTACTTGAATTAACAAATTAATACTAATATAAATCCAAGTATCTAAGAAATAAAGAACTCAATTAGAGACACTTTATCTTTAAATCTTTTATTTGCACGATAATTGTTGTATATTTCTTGATGCAAATTAGAATTTTAAGAATTTTCTTTCTTGTTCCTCTTATATTGCTTGTGGCTTGTTCATCAAAGCAAGAGGTAGAGAAAAAACCTATAAGGTCTGGCTATTATTACACAGATAGTGAGCTTGCTTTGGGTCATTATATTACCGGAGTTGGCTATAAAGAGACTGGGTATTACTATGAAGCTCTTCAAGAATTCTTAATGGCAAAAAAATACGACAGTGATTATGCTATAGAATTTGCGATAGCACAATGCTACTACAATATGAATCAAATGGAAACAGCTAGACTTCATTTGTTTAGTGCAATCAAGCTGAATGATAAGAAAGTAGAGCCATATAAGTTACTTTTTGATATTAATTTTAATAAGTCAGAGCAGGGTAGCTTAATTACTACAATGCAGAAAATATGCGATTTAGAACCAACAGCAGATAATAAATTAAGATTAGCAAATATTTATAACTCATACGATATAGATAAAGCAAACAACTTATTTAAAGAATTGATAGAAACAGAATATAAATCCTCTGCATTGAGATACTTATATACTAATTATAAATCGAGTCAAGATTATGAAAATTATAAGAAATACTTATTCTTAGCATATTATAATGAAAAGACTAATGAAAAATTTGCCTCTGAAGTAATCAATTATTTTGGTAATTCATCAAATAGAGCAGAGCTTTGGAATTACCTTGATACAATGAAGTTAAACTTAAAATTCTCTGATTTTCAATCAATACTAATTCAGGTTGGTAGATTTTTTGATAAAAGTAACATTAAAGAAATTGCAAAACTTTACAATTTGACTAAATCGCAAGAAGGAAATTTAGATATTGACTTGATGAATGGTAAAATTCAGTTTTACTTAGATAAAAAGACAGAATCTGACTCAACTTTTACTAAATTTATAAGACAACTGCCCACATATCCAGAGGCACCGCTTGATATAGCTGCATTTTATTCAACAGAAAAGGCACATTCAAGGTCAGTCGAAGTTTGTAAAAATGCTATTTTAAACTTTCCGAATGATTTTAGATTTTATTCTTTGTTAGGTCAAGAATTAATAGCATTAAACCAATTAATTGAAGCTAAACAATATTTATTAAAAGCAATTGAACTTGATAAATCCAATAGCCCTTCATACGTCAATCTTGGTTATGTATATGACCAACTAAAGCTATATGATAGCTCTGAATATTGTTACAAAAAAAGCATTGAAGTTTCAAACAATAAAGATTATCTTTCAATGAATAACTTAGCTTTTAGTTATGCAGAAAGAAATAAAAATTTGAATGAAGCACTTGTATTAGTACAAGTTGCATTAGAAAATGAGCCAAATAACATTAGTTTTATAGATACACACGCTTGGGTACTTTACAGATTGCAAAAGTATGAAGAGGCAAAAAAAGTGATGTTAAAAGTGATAACTAATTCAGACTTAAATGGTGAATTTTTCAAGCATTTAGGTATGATTTTCCTTGCTTTAGGAGATAAACAAAATGCAAAATTTAATTTTCAAAAATCATTAGAATTAAGTCCAGAAGATGAGGAACTAAGAGAGCTCTTAAAAAGGACTTAGTAAAAAATAAGTGTTAATACTGAACTTTTTTCAGATATTGCCGAATAAGGTCTTAAATACATAGTAGAGGCAAAATATGTTTATAATAATAGGGATTGTAGTCGTAATGGGCTCGATGATTGGTGGGTATGTAATGCACCATGGAGATCTTGCTGTTTTGATACAACCCAATGAGCTATTAATCATAGGTGGAGTAGCTATAGGTTCTATGGTTATTGCAAATCCTATGTATATGATAAAACACATAATAGCTGGTGCATTAGGTACTTTAAAAGGTCCTAAAGTAAATAAAGCTGCATACCTTGATTTGATAAAAATGTTGTATGAACTATTCCAATTTGCAAAAAGAGAAGGATTAATTGCTTTGGAACCACATGTGGAGAATCCTGAGAATAGTTCTATAATTTCAAAGTTTCCATCATTCTTACACAATCACCATGCTGTGGTATTTCTCTGTGATACATTGAAAGTAATATTATCTGGTGGTGTACCAGCACATGACTTGGAAGAACTAATGGACTTAGACTTAGAAGGATTACATGAAGAAGAGCACTTTGCACAAGCATCACTTAACACTGTATCTGATGCCTTTCCTGGTATAGGTATTGTAGCAGCCGTTTTAGGGGTTATTATAACGATGGGCTCTATTAATGCAGGTGCTGCAGTAGTGGGTGCAAACGTAGCAGCAGCTCTTGTAGGAACATTCTTAGGAATATTACTTTCTTACGGAATTGTAGGTCCAATGGCTAGAAATTTTGAGTTGAATATCATAATTGAAAGTAAATATATGAATGCTATAAAGGCATCACTACTTTCATTTGCAAAAGGAGCTCCCGCAACAGTAGCAGTTGAATATGGAAGACGAGCTATTAATCCAGAATTAAGACCATCATTCAAAGAAGCTGAAGAAGCAATGAAGAAATAACTTTAGGTAATTAATAAATCCAATAATGGCAGAAGAAGGCAAAAAAGGCGAACAGCCCATAATTGTAAAGAAAATCAAGAAAGGTGGACACGGTCACCATGGTGGTGCGTGGAAAGTTGCCTATGCTGATTTCGTAACTGCTATGATGGCTTTCTTCATAGTAATGTGGATCCTTGCTGCAGGACAAGACGTTCAGAATGAAGTAGCTTCTTATTTCCAAGACCCAGGGCTATTCAAATTCATTGAAGGGAAAACTACAGTACCAATTGATTTAGGGCTTAAACCCAAACCAGGTAAAAAAGTTGGTGATTCTAAAGGTGAAGGAGAAGGTAAAGAAAAAGCAGATATGATGGTTGGTCTTACAAAAGAGCAACAAGATTCAGTTGTTAAAAAAGTAATCGAACAAGCAAAACAAGATAGTGTAAAAGCTGCGGAAAATCTAAAAGAGACAGCTAAGAGTGTAGAGAATTTGCTTAAAGAACTTGCAAAAGAGAGCAAGAATATGAAAGACTTGATAAGCTCAATAAAGTTCGAGTTTACAAAAGAAGGTCTTCGTATTCAGCTAATGGAAAGGCAGAAAGACTTATTCTTTAAATCTGGCTCAAGTGAGTTGCAACCTGAAGCAAAAATTGCATTACTAAAGATTGCAAAAGAAATTGGTAAACTTCCCAATTTAGTAGAAATAGAAGGACATACAGATGGTAAAGCATACAGGAACAATGCTGGATTTACTAACTGGGAACTATCTTCAAATAGGGCTAATTCCACTCGAAGAGCTTTGGCTGGAAGTGGATTTTGGGATGGTCAGGTTGTAAAAGTAACTGGCTTTGCTGACCAAAAACCACTAATAAAAGAAAACCCTTTGGACCCTAGTAATAGAAGAGTTACTATACTTGTAAAGAATTTGAACACTGAAGACATCGTTGAAGAAGAGCTTGGCACAAAGTCTAAAAGCAGCGATGAAGAAGAAGAATAACACTTAATAAAGCACCACTACCATGCTTGAAAAAATTATTTTCTTTATACTTGATAATAAAGAATCAAGAGTAGAGAAGCTTTCAAAAATTATTGAAAGTATTGACCTGCGTTTCCATGTTGTCTATACATCAGATGATAACTCTGCGATTGAAAACCTAAACTTCTTGAATAATATAGTCTTATTGGTTAACAATGACTTAGTAAATGAGGAAATTAAATCTATATTTGATAAGAAGATAAAGCAAAAAGATTGTGATTACTACCTCCAATTAACAGAGAATGATCTATTTGATAGTAAATCAATATTTGATGATTATATCAATATTAATGATGCTGTTTCTTTGATTAAATTCAAATTGAAGAACTCTCTTACATTACTTGATTATAAAATAACTATAAATGAAGAGTCAAATAAGTTGAAAGAACTTAACTTTGAATTAGAGCAAGATATAGATGATATACTAGTACTTACCTCGCAAATAATACAGCTACGTTTACCCGGAGCAAAAGAGAAATCACAAAGGATAAATGAGGCAACATCATGGATAGCAGATAAACTACAGTTAGAAGACTTTGAAAAAAGGGATTTACGTTTTGCAAGCTATATTTGCCTAAGTGGAAGACTTTCACTTACTGATGAGCTACTTAGACAACCAATATTAGTAAATGGATTGAATGTAAATCCACAGTTGAAGCAAGTACCAATAGCAGCAAAATCAAGTGTAGATGGAATTTCAAGATTTCACAATTTAGAGAAAATATTATATCATGTTTATGAGAACTTAGATGGTTCTGGCTTTCCGAGTGGTCTTCAGGCATGGCAAATACCCCTTGAATCAAGAGTATTGAGAGTGGTACTTGACTATGAAGAAGAATTAGAGCGAAGTGCTTTAAAGCCAGATGAAATAATGGTTAATATGATAAATCAGGCAAAAAGGGTGTATGACCACCGAGTAGTTCACTTGATGGACCAGTTTATAAGAACTGAAAATAGAGAACAATTCGACCCAACAGTTACACAAGTAAAGCTATTGGAATTAAGTCCAAATCAAGAAGTGGCAAGAGATGTATATTCAATAAATGGCTTAAAATTAATCTCGAAGAATACTAAACTGACAGAAAGTAATATTCAATTTTTGACTCAACATGGCTCGCACGACCCGATACTTGGCAATATATTCATAAAGAAAGACTAACTCTTCTGAAATACTAGCTGATTAGTCGTAGCCATTGATGGGAACAACTTATTAAAAAATTTTGAGTAAGGAGTAGTACCAGAATTTCTGTTATAATAAATAGTTTGATAACCTTTACTTTCAAAATACTTTCTTATACTAATTGGTTGGCACATGTGTACTGCATCATCATCACTAAACTCAAAATCTATTTCATTATTTCTCATTCTTGGATATATCAATATAAAAGTACCCGGCTTTGAAAATTTTGCTTCAATATACCAATATAAACTTTGAAACACACCTTTAATACAATCTAATAAATTTTCATAATGCCAATATCTTTTTTTATTTTTAAGAACTTGAACAAATGCACTAATTGGGACATTAATTCCACTCCAATTTGGGCAGTTTATTATTAAATACCCTCTGTCTGCCAACACTCTATCCATTTCATTAAAGACGTTCTCAATATTAATTAAATGCTCTACAACACAAAGGGAAGTAACACAATTAAATGCTTTATTATCGAATGGTATTTTTTCCGGTTCTTTATAACTAACCAATTTTGCATTTTTACTTTGAATCTCATTGGTATATTCTTTTAATTTCTCATCTGAAAAATAATCTAAACCTATTACTTGTTTATATCCTTTTTTTGCTATTGTATCAACACACCTCCAAGCACCTGTACCTACATCAAGAATGGTATCTTGTTTACTAGTTACATACTTCTCTATAAAGTTAGCATAATCATTATATGCATTTTGATTCCTCTCATAAAGTCCGTAACTATCAGGTCTTAAATTGTAGAATCTTATTAAAGCTTCAGTTATCTCTTTGAACTTATTTTCTTTTAGTCTTTTTATTGCCATTTACTTATCCTTTTTTTGCAAATTTAACTTAATTCAAATTTACATGTAACTTATTTTAACTTCGATTTGTTATATTTACAAATTAGTTAAACAAATTTTAAATATAGATATGAAAAAGCAGTTACTATTTTTGTTTTTTGCCAATTTTATATTGGCTATAGCAAGTCTTAGCTCAGTTAATTCAGCTGAAGGAATTGTCAATAAGTATGTAAAGGTAATAGAAGTCGATACTTGTAAATCTGCTGTTAAAACGTTAACAATTGACTATAAGGTTGGAGATTATGTATTACTTATACAGATGCAAGGTGCTGAAATGACTTTGACAAATACCCAAAGCTATGGCACACTATCTAAATTAAATTCTGCTGGATTGTATGAATTTGGATATATTGAAAAAATTGAAGACTCTACATCATTTAAGTGGATTTACTTTACAAAGAAGTTGGTTAATAATTATCAAGTTGATGGTTCAGTACAATTGGTATATGTTCCACAATATGAATATTTAGATGTAATTGGAAATATTAATGCATTATCTTGGGATGGAGATGTTGGTGGTGTTATTGCTTTTGAAGTAAAGGAAGAACTTGCCCTAATGAATGGCAATATTGATGCTAGTGGTACTGGTTTTAGAGGTGGAATAAATTCAACTATTAGCGGTGCTTCGAATATTACTGATTATGTAACAGATAGATCAGGTGATGCAGGTATGAAAGGAGAAGGAGTCTGTAGAATAAACACATCTTTTAATAGAGGAATTGGCAGGTCTATTAATGG
>VYMC01000275.1_pt1 | contig 10071 bp, 5 predicted proteins | sample 5115301 | NCBI WGS metagenome assembly VYMC01 (sample SAMN12291802, study PRJNA351875) | freshwater metagenome | isolation source: freshwater lake | place: USA: Michigan, Wintergreen Lake | collected 2013-08-08 | reverse complement strand
ATGTGGCATAGTAACCTCTCAAGTATTAATTATTAATCAATTTTATGTTCTTCAGTGCATCCCATGTATTATTCACGGGGCTATCATTATTAACTAAGTTAGGAAATATCTCTTCCAATGATTTACCCCTTACTTCAGGTGCGACTTTTTTCATTGGAATAGCAAGTATGATTTCTTCATAGATTTTATCAGTTATATCTATGTACTTCTGATCTTTATCTAAGTAGATTGCTTCTTCATCGCCTAACTTATTTCCTGCAATAGTGTCAAATATGTTTACATTCAAATTTGCTGTTATTTCTTCAGTGAAGTCTTCTAAAGTTAAATCACACTTTAAAATCAAACTAGCATTTATTGTTACATCTAAGTTGTAATGGTTGGCTAGCTTTATAAGCTTTCCTTTAACTTTAACATCACCAACAAATTTTTCTAAAGTTTCACCAAATATACTTGATGGCTCACTCTGCTCAATTTTGTTAGAACCAATTACTAAATCTTGAATGTAAATTTTAAACATACTTATGCAAAATTACAAGACTACAAAATTAAGAATAATTTTTAAGACTTCAAAAGAATTGCTCATTTTAACTACTTCTGTATTTCAATTTGTTTGAGATAATTATTACCTTTATTATCTGTAATCAGTATGAAATAGCGACCATTAGCATAATTTGAAAGGTTTAGCTCAAACTTCTGGCTAAGTACTGGTTGTTCCAATAACAATTCACCTAAGTTATTGTATAACTTCAATGCTTTATTTTCAAATTCGTTAAAGCCACACAATACATTAATCTCTCCTTTAGAAGGGTTTGGCATAACTTCAAACTTATATGCTTCATTCTGCTCTACACTTAATCCATCATCTGTAGTAAATACCCAGTATCCAGCTGTTCTTTTTACTAATGTTTCATCGTATGCTCCAACTACCTTCCAATAATATTTAGTTAATGGTTTTAACTTAATATTCAACTTTTGACTATTACTTGTTTGTACTTGATTATATGCCAATTTTGTAAATAAACTATCTTCAGCAACAATGAGAGTTTGTGTATCAAATAAATCTGTCTTCTCCCAAGTTAAAGTAGGACTTACATTTATATTCATTTTAGCGTTTTCAGGACTAATCAAGTTTAGAGCTGGCAAATCTGTTTTAAATATACTTACAGTAGACCAATCCCCTGTATCAATTGGAGAAATTCCTCTAACTTTCCAATAATATGTAGTAAGTGGTGTAAGTCTAATTAAATCAATTTTAAATGTATCCAACAATGAAAGGAAAGTCGTTTTCTTTAAAAAGTTTGAATCAGTATCTACATATATCTGGTACTTATTAAATATCTTATCACCTTTCCAATTTAAACTTGGCTTTACAGAAACTAAGTTTGCAGCCGAAGTATCAGAAGGTTTTAAATTGTTAATATTCGGTAGCAATGTATTAAACTTGTAAGTTTCAGACCATTCAGACCAACTTCCATTTACATTTACCCTTACTTTCCAACAAAATTGTTCACCCATATTACCTGCCACTATTTTAGCTTGATTATCAGAAGTATTAAGTGATGTAATTGTTGTACCATTACAGTTATCTACAAGCAATTGATACTGGACTGCATTGGTAACACTAGTCCATTTAAGAGTTATTTCACCAAGTGCTAATTTTCTTGCTCTATTGACAGGTTCTAATAATATTGGTCTATTAGATGGTGTTGAAAAAGAATTTAGTGGAACTGTATCGCTTTGATTTATGTCTGTATAAGCTAATACACCCCAATAATATTTCTTATTATTTTCAATATTAACAAATGAATAAGTAGTATCTGTGGAGTTGGTATTTATCATTTTTGATACATCAAGACTTGAGCTATCTGTTAAATATATTTTGTACTTTGCACCTTCTTTAGCTTTTGACCAAACTAATTTTCCTGTAGTAAGAACATTTGTTTCTCCATTTGCAGGACTTATTAATCTTACAAAAGGCATATTAGTTACAAAGCTCCTGGTAGGAGTCCAAGCAGATGAATCTAATCCATTAATAGCTCTGACTCTCCAAAAGTACTTAGTATCAAAATTTAGTCTATTTAAAAGGTAACTTCCTTGAGTAAACGTAGCGGAATTTAAAACCAAACCACTTGAGTTAAATGTAGAATCCCTATTTATTTGTAAATGATAATTTGTGGCATTAGGTACTGTAGTCCAAGTAAATCCTAATGGCTTTATACTTTGATTAGTATTATCAGAGGGGAGTATTAACTCAGCCATTCTTAAAACCGTACTAAATCTAAAAGTTGCAGACCAATCACTTTCAGTAGCTTGTGAATATGCTTTTACCCTCCAGTAATAAGTGCTAATCGGATTTAAAGTACCACTTGTAAAGCTATTAGAAGTTAAAGTACTATCAACTGCAATTATATTACTAAATAAACTATCTGAAGCAAGTTCAAATCTATATCTGTTTGCAAAAGTATTTGAGCTCCAAGAGAACTGAACTGCATTCGTATCTATAGCTCTTCTACTGTTTGAAGGTGATATAGGGTTTACTCTATTCAAAATAGTAGTAAACTCTCTATCTGGCGAAATAAATCCTGGGAATGTTTGAATTATACCATATCCAGTAACATTATATGTAGTACCCTCTTTTAAATTAGCATAGCTAAATGAAGATGAGGTAGAAAGTGTATATGTTGTAGAATTAATTGTGTTCTTTTCAGTTATTCTAAAAAAGTGTGATGTAGCATTTTCAACTGGATTAAATGTTACTAATCCAGTTACTGGATTTTTTTGTGAATTTTTTACTGGTGTTAATATTTGAGGAAATTGTAGTTTTGTAGTAAATGTTCTAACTTCAGACCATGCTGTAAAGTCACTACCTCTCTTCGCTCTTACGCGCCAATAATGAACTTTACCAGTATCAATGTCAGCAATAGTATATTCAGTAGGAATATAATTAGTTTGTGCATATTCTAATGTAGAAAAATCTGCTAATTGAGAGACCTGAATATCATAAAACTCAGCACCAGGAACTGCATTCCAACTAATTTTTAACGTATCTGTAATTCTTCCTATATCAGGACTTAGAGGCCAAATTAAAGTTGGTACTTGTAATATATTTGCTACTACATTTAAGTCAATTTCAAAAACACCACGACCGTATGTCGCTGCTATTAATTTGTTTGATGGACGCTGTTGCTCTAACTCATTTACTATTACCCAAGGCATGCCTTGATTAAACTCAAACCAAACACCACTTGCATCATTATAACGATAAACTCCTATATCCGTACCTGCAAAAATTGGATTTAAAGCCAAATCAGTTTTATATATACAATTAACAATAGTATTTGGGATACCTGAAGATATATTTGTCCAAGTTTTACAACTATCAATACTTAAATACACCTTATCTCCATTATTATAACCTGCTAATGTCAACCAAACTTTACCAGGGTTAAATTCATCTACAAGTATGTATGTAATGTTACTTGATCCCGGTTTTGTTAATGATTGAAAACTTGTCCCACCATTTGTGGACATATAAAAATCATTTCCTGTTGTATAATAAATATAATTCGAATTTGCCTTTGCTATGGCTATTAAATCCAATCTAGGGCTTGAAGTAGGTAAATTTGTCAATTTTGTAAAGTTTGTACCCCCATTTGTTGATTTCCAGAGATTATTCATGCCAACAAAAACATTATTCATATTATTTGGGTCTAAGACAATTGGTGTCACCCAATTACCAGTTTCATTTATATCATCATACTCACCATTATTATTTGCATCATTAATTTTCCTCCAGTTATTACCTCCATTTGTAGATTTATGAATATCTCCATATTGAATTGAACCGTATAAAATGCTTGAATTATTTGGCTGTACAATACAATCCATTCCATCACCACCTAATTCATCAGTCCATACTCCCGCTTTTAACTGCTTAGTTCCATTGTCTTGAGCACCAGCTATTATTATGGCAGGCGTAATTTGTGAAGCAGACATTCTATAAAATTGAGTTATCCTAAGTCCATTCGACTTATCAATGAAAGTTGTACCGCCATCAGTTGTATAATACATACCTCCATCATTCCCTACATACATTGTAGATGTTGAATTATCAAAGAATAAGTCATGTTGGTCAGCATGAACAGTAGGTGTCTGACTTCCATCATTATACCAAAAAGTAACATTACTCCAGTTAGTACCTCCATTTGTTGATTTCCAAATGTTTATTCCACCAACATAAACTTCCTCAGCATTGATTGGATTTACAGCTATACAGTTATCATACCAACCCTGACCATTGCTACTACTACCATTCTTCTCATAACCCATAATATTTGGTGAAGTAGAACGAGTTGTAAATGTTGCCCCAGAATTTACAGACCGGTAAAGACCTAAGAATCCACTATTTTGAGAACTCGAAATATTTAGATATACATAGCTTGAATTATGAGGAGTAACGCCTATTACGATTCTTTGAACATTTGTGGAGGGCAATCCGCTTGTAACTTGATTCCAAGTAACTCCATTATCAGTTGAACGATAAAAAGCTGAGTTCGATGCATATACTGTATTTGGGTCATTTGGTTTGAACTCCATGTCTTTTACATTGTGACTTGATTGAGTTGTCCATGTTGTACCACCATTTACTGTCCTATATACTCCTACAGATGTTGCTGCAAGTAGTATATTCGCATTACTTGGATGAATAAGCAACCTACCTATAGTCCTGTAGCTATTAACTGTAAAAGTCAAACCAGTTGCAGCCCAAGTATTTCCTCCATCTGTGGATTTCCATACACCAATACTACGTGTTGTAGTAGCAAATGCATCACCAGTAGCTATATAAATTATATTCGAGTTAGTTGGATGTATAGCAATATCTGTAACTCCAAGAGAGTTTAAAGATGGAATAAAGTCAGTCTTGCATACCCAAGTATCACCACCATTTGTTGATAGCCAAGCCCCTCCAGATGCAGAACCAACCCAAATATTTCCGTTTTGCAAGTCGGTTCTTACACAATTTACTCTACCTATTCCTCCGTAGCCACTTGCAGAATTTATGGGTCCTATACTACTCCAAGATGCAGATGTGTTAGATAGACTATTGGACTTATTCTTTTCAACTCTACTTACATCGATATTAAAGTTATTATTTGGGAAACTTCCGTCCGGATTTATCCTTTTTCTCCAGAATTCTAAATTTCTTTTGAAAGGTTTCCAGCCAATACCTTTTTCTTTTAAATCTTTTCCTTTCCAATAAGCTTCGAATTCTTTTTCTATTTCAAAAAAGTTAAGAGAATCTCTATTTTGGAATTTTTCCATCCAAGGTTGAGAGAAAACTTCAATTGCAGAAAGTGCAATTAACATAATTATTATTTTTTTCATTGGTTTGTTCAAGTTATTTTGATTTTAAAACACTTACGAAATTTGCTCAATGCATAAAGAAACTAATTCAGCAATCGAAAAATTACAAAATATTTTTCAATTACTTGCAGAAAGAAAATTAATAATTGTTAATTTATTAACAAACACCTCTGATACAAAGGATTATTACAACCTTTTTAACCCTTTTGATAATACTTTTTTATCTAAAGTTGGATACAGTAATCCTATTGACCTTAAGACAGCTTTGGAAAATTGTAATAGCTATAAATCATCTGTTTCAAAAGATAATACGCACAAAAGAAGTAATATTCTTAAACAAGCTAGTTTCATTATTAGGCAATTGAAAGATAGCTTTGCTGAAGTTATTGCACTTGAAGGAGGCAAACCATTAAAAGATGCACTTATTGAAGTAGAAAGAGCTGCTACTACATTAGAAACTGCTTCTTTCATTTTACTTAATCAATCTAATAAAACTATCAATTTAGAAAGAACAGGTTTCGGTCATATAGGTTATTTAAAAAGAGAACCAATTGGAACAGTACTTTGCATAAGTGCTTTTAATCACCCCCTGAATCTTGTTGCTCATCAATTAGGGCTTAGCTACGCAGCAGGAAATGCAACTATTATAAAAAGTGCATGTCAAACCCCAATATCAGCATATTTACTTGCTTTTTTACTTTTAGAGCTTGGAGCAAATCCAAAAAGTATTAATTACATTATAGCAAAAGGTAATGATGTAGCAAACTTAGCAGAATCTAGTGAAATTAACTATTTATCATTTATTGGGAGCGAAAAAGTTGGTTGGCAATTAAGAAGGAAAATTGCAAATGGTACTAAAATTGGTCTTGAGCTTGGAGGTATAGCTACATGTGTTCTGGATAGTGCAATTGATTTATCTAAAGTATTAGATTCCATTGTAAAAGGAGCTTTTTATCATGCAGGGCAAGTATGTGTATCTACTCAAGTACTTTTTGTTAACTATAAAATATACAATGAAGTTAAATCAAGCTTAATTGAAAAAATTAGTAAGCTAAAAACAGGTAATCCTTTAGATATTACAACAGATGTAGGTCCAATTATATCTCAAACTGAAATTGAAAGAGTTAATAATGATATCAAATTATCTATTTCTTCATTATCCCAAATCTTAATTGGAGGTGATTTAAAAGGAAATTGTTTAATTCCTACTTTAGTTGAAGGTGTTGCTTTCGATAAACCCCTAATGCAAAATGAAGTTTTTGCTCCTGTATTAGCTCTGCAAAAATATGATGAACTAGATGAAGTTATAAGTTACATTAATTCACTTAATTATGGATTCCAAAACTCAATATTTACAACTGAGTTAGAAATTGCAAATAGATTCGCTAATTCAATTTATTCAAAAGCAGTACTTATCAATGAAATGTCCGCTTTTAGAATTGACTCTATGCCTTTTGGTGGTGTAAAATCGTCCGGATTAGGTATTGGTGGTGTTGAATATACAATTGAAGATATGAGTTATGAGAAACTAATTATAACTAAACCATTGTAAAATAAATACTTGTGAATAGAAATTAATTTGTTTTTCGGCTATTTATTCCGTATGTTGAAGTTTGCCTAATTTTACAAAATCAAAAACTTGGTATTAGATGAAACTATCTGAATTCAAATACAATCTTCCAAAAAACCTAATTGCTAAATTTGCCGCAGAACCTCGTGATGCTGCACGTATGCTTGTTATGAACAAAGATACTGGCGAAACTGAGGATAAAAAAATTGAGGATTTACTTGATTTTTTCAAGCGTGGTGATTGTATAGTTTTAAATGAAACTAAAGTTTTTCCAGCTCGCGTTTTTGGTAAAAAAGAGAAAACTAATGCTAAAATTGAAGTAATGCTACTTCGTGAATTGAAGGCAGAAGATAGAATTTGGGACGTACTTGTTGAACCAGCTCGTAAAGTTAGAATTGGTAATAAAATCTACTTCGATAATAGCAAATTCTATTGTGAAGTTATTGATAATACCACTAATCGTGGTAGGACTGTTAGGTTTAGTTATGAAGGTAATTTGTTCAATGTTATTGAACGAATTGGTGAAATGCCTCTTCCTGAGTATATAAAGCGCGAACCAACAGAACAAGATAAAACTTCTTATCAAACTGTTTTTGCTAATGAAAACTATTTAGCATCTATCGCACCGCCTACTGCTGGCTTACACCTCACAGAAGAAATGCTAAAAGCATTGGAAGCTAAAGGCGTCAAAATTGCTAAAGTTGTACTTCATATTGGTCAAGGTATTTTTGAGAATATTGAAGTTGAAGATTTAACAAAACACAGAATGTATTCTGAGTATTTCGAAATCTCAAGAGAAAGTGCCGAAACTATTAATAAATCACTAAAAGCAAAAAAACAAGTAATTGCAGTGGGTACAAGCGTTCTAAGAGCTTTAGAATCTAGTATTCTCACTAGTGGTGCTACCAAACCAAATAAAGGATGGACTGACAAATTCATTTATCCTCCTTATGATTTCAAGGTAGCTACAGGATTTTTAACAAACTTCCATCCACCTGCATCACCATCACTTCTTGTTTCTGCCGCATTTGGTGGGAAAGAGAATCTTTTCAAAGCATACAAAAAAGCTATGAAGGCTGAATATCGCTTCTTAGCTTATGGCGATGCAATGTTAATTAGATAAATCGTTTTATAAGGCATTAGAAATAATGCCTTTTTTTTGAAATAGTAATTTGAATCAACTCAATAAACAAATAGAATTTAATCCTACTAAGCAAGAATGGCTTCAAGCAGTTCAGAAAGTTATTGGTACAAATTCAATTGAAAAGCTAAATTTTGACTATGAAATTGATGAGCTTCTCTTTTTAGATTTTATCAAATTCCCTGAAAATAACCCTAAGTATTCTATTATTGCAAATGCTATTGCTAATTCAAAATGTCAACCAATAAATTTAGATTTTGATTTAATAATCAATACTTCTGTACTCTCTGAAAAAGGACTCAATAATATTTATGAATTGCTTTATGCATTACTTGAAGCAATGAAATCTGATGCAAAATGTATAAAAGTCATTGTTACTGTAGATGAAAATTTCTATCTTAACATAGCTAAGATTAGAGCTTTGAGGTTCTTATTATACAAAATTGATGGTTTAGAAAAATTTGTTATCGAAGCTCAAACAAGCAAAATCAACAAAAGTAATTTAGATGTAAACAACAACTTAATTAGACTTACTACTGAAATCACTTCCGCACTAATAGGTACAGCAGATTTAGTAAATACTCATAATTACAATACTAATTCATTAGATGAAACTGAAGTACAATACAATCAATTTATCACTGATAATATCAATAGAATACTTATAGAAGAATCATATTTAGATAAGACTTTTGATTCAGCAAGCGGTTCGTACTTCATAGATTACTTTACATTAAAAATAATTGAAAAACTTGAGCTTTTTGCCACTAGCGAAAGTTCAGTTAGTCTTGATTTCAATAGATTAGCTAAAGAACATAAAATTAAAAAACAAAAATTAATTTACTACAATAAAAAGCAATTCATTGGGGTAAACAAATATCCAAATTCACAAGAGGATTTCAGCTCGTTCAATGTTAATTCCAATTTATTTGAATTATATGAAAAGTGTAGATTGGCTAACTCTATAAAAAAATTAAAAATTTATTTAACTCCAATTGAAGAAATTGATTACAATGAGTATCAACCACTAATAAATCTACTTTTATTGCTTGATTTTGAAATTGAAAAAGGTACGTTCCTTGATTCTTACGAAGATTTGGCAAATGTTATAGACTTTAACCAATTTCAAATTGTTTTTTTCCTTGGAGACTTACAAAAAGGTTATTTTGAATATAATGTTTTTTCCAATTCATTTAGCAAAGACAACTTGTTTTCTATATTAATTTATAATAACTATTATGAAAGTCAAATAAATGGCAACTCTATCAAATTAAAAACTTTAATGCGTAACCCAAAAGAGCTTTTTGATGCAATTCTAGAATTTATGGTGGGTAAATGAGAAAGTTTAAAGAATTATTTGAGAATATAGAAAACTCAACTAACGATAAAAGCAGTTTCTTAACTCATGAAGGAATTGCAATCCCTTCATATAGCTCAAGTGTAAATTCTATTTTAGAAAATACTTTCCCTGGTATAGAGCCATACTTAAGAGGTCCATATTCTACTATGTTTACTAACCAGCCATGGACTATTCGTCAGTATGCTGGTTTCTCTACAGCTGAAGAATCTAACGCATTTTATCTACGTAATCTTGCTGCTGGACAAAAAGGATTATCTGTAGCATTCGATTTGGCAACTCATAGGGGTTATGATTCTGACCATGAAAGAGTAGTGGGTGATGTTGGAAAAGCTGGTGTAGCAATAGATTCTACCTTAGATACTGATATTCTTTTTGCAAATATACCACTAGATAAAATAAGTGTCTCTATGACTATGAATGGTGCAGTATTGCCTATTCTTGCATTTTATATTGTTTCTGCTGAAAAATCTGGTGTAAGTCAATCGGAGCTATCAGGTACAATCCAAAATGATATTCTAAAAGAATATATGGTCAGGAATACTTACATATATCCTCCTGAAACTTCTATGAGAATCATTGGTGATATATTCGCTTACACCTCTGAGTTTATGCCCAAATTCAATTCTATCTCGATAT
>VYMC01000274.1_pt1 | contig 10138 bp, 6 predicted proteins | sample 5115301 | NCBI WGS metagenome assembly VYMC01 (sample SAMN12291802, study PRJNA351875) | freshwater metagenome | isolation source: freshwater lake | place: USA: Michigan, Wintergreen Lake | collected 2013-08-08 | reverse complement strand
AACTCTATTGTGATATGTATTTGCTATTGCAATTACTTGAGCTTCAATGAATATTTGGCTTTTCTCGTATCTGTTAGGAAGACCTGTACCGTCATAATGCTCATTTACTTGAGAAACGATTGGAGTAATTTCTTTAAAAGCACTAATATTCTTAAGAATTTGTAAGCTATCGTTGTAATAATTCAAATATTTAATCAAATCATTCTCATCTGTAAAATCAAATGGACTTGATATTTTAAACTTATCAGGCATTTTTACAGCTACAATATTGTGCACTTGTGCAGCAACTATGACAGACTGAGTTACGTCCGGTCTTAACCTAAGCTGTGTTGCCAATGCTCTTGCAATAGCGGAAACATAACGACCATGTTCATTAAAATAGAACTTTTCACTTACACTAATAATTGAGCTAATTGCTCTTAGAGATTCTTCAAACACAGAACTTTTATCTGCACCTAACTGTTTTAATTGTGTACTTAATTTTTTTATTTCGTTAACTAAAGTGATTTCTTTTTCTTTATAAGCTCTATTTGTAGTGGTCTGCTTATGATAATCAACGCCAATTTTAACTGCTTGTATAACATCTGAATCTAAAAGTGGCTTGGTTATATACATATAAGCATTACCCTCAGCTACAGCACCAATTATCTCTTTTACATCAAAATGACCAACCAATAAAATTCTAGTTGCACTAGATGCATATTGTATTGATTGTCTTAAAAATTCTGAACCTCTCATTCTAGGCATCAAATAGTCAGCTACTATAACTGCTGGTTTAAAACCAGAACGTAATGCTTTTAGAGCATCTTCTCCAGAAATAGCAATTCTCACATCATAGTGATTTTGAAAAATCCTATTCAAATTCTTTAGTAGATTTATATCATCATCTACTAACAATATACTATGTCTTAGATTTACATCCATCAATCAGCCAAAATATCATAGGCAAACTTACAAATTAGCTCAGCTTCTCTATTTTCAACAATTAAATGTACTTTAGAATTAGAAAAGTCAGAGATTACTTCACAAATTAATAATTTTTCATTTTCATTGGAACCATTTGTATTAAACTTTGCACAAATTGATGATAATAAGTGGTAAACTTTACTAATATGATTTTCTGAGAAAAGTATAGTAATAATTGCCAAACCTTCTGTATAATTAATATTTTTAATAAAATCATTTGAATCAAAATTTAATTCTGAGTCAAGATAAAATTGATTTGAGTTTTTAGAAATTATAGAAAGTAGAGAGAAAGAAACCATATAATTTATTATATCTTCTGACTCTTTGAATTTAATAGACTTAATTTCCTTTTTGACTGAAATAATAAAATAATCTTCGTTGTAATTATCTCTAATTGTAGTAAATCCACCATTAGGTTTAAAAGTTGAAAGAACTTTTACAGGAATGGAATTTTCAATTAAAGGGCTTAATGTTTCTGGATGTAACACTTTAGCACCAAAGATAGCAGCATTCTTTATAGAATTGAATGAAATATTTGAAATCGGCTTTGGATTTTCTATAATCCTTGGGTCTATTGAATATACACCTTCAACATCAGTCCAGATTTGCACTTCTTTTGCATTTAGCTCAGCTCCAAAAATTGAAGCAGACCAATCAGAGCCACCACGCCCCAATGTTGTTATTTCTCCTTGAATAGTGCTTGCAATATAACCTTGGGCAACAATTACTTGATTTATATTTAACTTTTGTTGTAGAAGTTCTTTTGTTTTAAAACTATACTTAATACTATCATAAATTATATAGTTAGGAGAGTAAATTTCTAAACTTACTATGCCTAATTTATGAAAGTAGAAGTTGAGTAAACAAGAACTAACTCTTTCACCAAAAGAAAGAATTTTGCTACAGATTTCATTGTTAAGTTCACCAAGTAGAGTAGTACCTTTGATTATAGAATTAGTTTCATTTAAAAGTGTATCTAATGGGACTTTGGCTTCATTCAATTCTAAATCATTTGCTACTTGTAAAGCTCTTTGGTAAAGCTCAAAAAGTAAACTAACTGCTTTTTCTTCATCTATTAATACAATGGAATTAATCTCTGTTAACTTATTTGTAAAGCCCGCTGGTGCAGATACAACAACAACAATATTAATTCCTACTTTTAGATAGTTAGAAACAATCTGCCCGACTCTTATAAACATTGAAGAGTCTTTTAAAGAGGTACCGCCAAATTTTTGAATTAGAATTTCTTTCATATACTTTTGCGATATTGGAAAATTTTATTCATTTCTTATTCACCAATTACTTATTTTAACTAAATAAATAAAGAAAATCAATGGAAAAAATTCTCAACTATATCGGTGGTCAATTAGTAGAGCCAATAAATGGTAAATACTTAGATAACTACGAACCAGCCACAGGTAAGGTTTACTCCCTTATTCCTGATAGTCAAGAAGATGATGTTGAGAAAGCAGTTATTGCAGCTAAAGAAGCTTTCCCTTTATGGTCTCAAACTTCTCAAGATGAGAGATTCCACCAAATAATGAAAATCGTAAAGTTAATCGAGAGAGATTTAGATATACTTGCAGAAATGGAATCAAGGGATAATGGAAAGCCGGTTAAATTGGCTAAGAAAGTAGATATTCCAAGAGCTGCAAGTAACTTTGAGTTTTATGCCACTGCGATAAAGCATTTTTCTACAGAAACAAACGAGACTTTTGGTAATTCTCTTAATTATACACTTCGACAACCAATAGGAGTAGTTGGGTGTATTTCTCCTTGGAATTTACCATTGTATCTATTTACTTGGAAAATAGCACCTGCAATTGCTTCAGGATGTTGTGTTGTTGCAAAGCCATCAGAGATTACTCCATATACAGCTTATTATTTATCGAAACTTTGTATTGAAGCTGGACTGCCGAGTGGAGTTCTGAATATAGTACATGGTCTTGGACATAGTGTAGGTAATGCAATTACAAAACATAAAGAAATAAAAGCAATTTCCTTTACTGGAGGTACTTCTACAGGTAAGACAATTTCTTCAATAGCCGCCCCTATGTTTAAAAAGTTATCTTTAGAATTAGGAGGTAAAAATCCGAATATCATATTTGATGATTGTAATTACGAGGAAATGCTTCGTACTACTGTTCTTTCTTCATTCTCAAATCAAGGGCAGATTTGCCTATGTGGTTCAAGGATATTTATTCAAAGAAAAATATATGAAAAATTCAAAGCTGATTTTGTAGAAAAAGTAAAAAAACTAAAAGTTGGAAATCCTAAAAGTGATGATACTAATATAGGGGCTTTGGTATCAAAAGAACATAAAGAAAAAGTAAAATCATATATATCATTAGCAGTAGAAGAAGGTGGAACTATTCTAATAGGTGGAAAAGATGTTCAACTTGATGGAGAGTTTAGTGGTGGTTATTATTTAGAACCTACTGTTATTGAGGGATTAGATGCTTATTGTAGAGTAAATCAAGAAGAGATTTTTGGTCCTGTAGTAACTATAATGCCGTTTGATGATGTAGATGAAGTAATTACTTGGGCAAATTCTACAGAATATGGTTTATCAGCTACAATTTGGACGAGTAATTTGAATACAATGCAATATGTATCAAGGAAATTAGAATCAGGTATAGTATGGGTAAACTGTTGGCTTCAGAGAGATTTACGTACACCATTCGGTGGTGTAAAAAGCTCAGGGGTAGGCAGAGAGGGTGGATTTGATGCACTTAAATTTTTCACAGAACAAAAAAATATATGTATTAAGTATTAATAAACAAATCTTGTAAGGGGTACAAAATGAATCAAAAATCTACCAATTTGAGCAAAGAGCAAATAATAGATATTGCTAATGCGTTCAAGAAAAGCAAAGTTCTACTCACTGCAATTGAGTTAGATTTATTTACTTTGCTGGATAAAAATCCACTTAGTATCAAGGAAATTACATTCGAACTAAATACAGAGTATCGAGCAACAGAAAAGCTAATTAAGTGCTTGATTGAAAATGAGTTACTAAATATAAACAATGAAATTTGTTCAAATACAGAACATTCTGAAATGTATTTATCAAAAAAATCTAATGAATTTCTTGAAGAATTAGAAGAACTTAATTCCCATTGGGAAGATTGGAATTTTATAAAAGATTCTATTTATGTTGGTCATTTAAACAAAGAAAAGAAACTCTATAAGCTAGTCTATAATAAAGTAAACCCTGACGTACTCAATGAAGTCGTTAAGCATGAACCCAAAAATGTATTAGAGCTTGGTGTAAAGTTCGCTTCAAGTGTATCCGGATTTATCAATAATAGTACAAATGAGCCAAAGATAAGAGCTTTTGATACGCCAGAGAAAATTCAAAAAGTAATGAAAATACTAGGTAAATCAAATGAAAAAAATATAGAGTTTATTGCCGGAAGTTATATCGAAGAAGATTATGGTAGTGGTTACGATTTGGTTGTTAGCTCTCAATTGCTTGAAAGACATTCATTGAAAGAGAATTTAGCAATATTAAAGAAAGTATATAGCTCTCTTCAAAATGGGGGAAAGTTTGTTTTGCATGAAAAGTTAATTGCTGATGATAGGAAAGTAACTAAGGACAATATGTACCACTCTATTGAATTAATGATAAATACAAAGTCAGGTGAATTATATACACAAGCCGATATAGCAGTATTATTTGCAGAAGTAGGATTTACCTCTTTAAGAAAAGGTGAATTGCTAAATAACGAAGCAATCTTTACTGCAATTAAGTAATGGCGAAAAGACAAATATGGCAAATTCCTTATCTTCATAGAGAAGAAGATGAAAACAGAGAAAGAAGAGTTACTTGGCTTGAGCTTTTCTTTGATTTAATGTTTGTAATTCTTATATCGCAACTATCTTTAAAGCTTTATGGTAATGTAAATCTTAATACAATATTTGAATTTGTTATCACATTCCTTCCGGTTTGGTGGGTGTGGATTGGTACTACTTTTTATAATGAAAGATTCGAAACTCAAGGATTAGAAAACAGATTTTTTTACTTAATCTTGATGTTCCCAATATTAGGTATGTCTTTATTCTCGAAAGAGTCAACTTCAAGTACGAGTGCATACTATGCGTTATTCTATTCTTTAGCAAGGACATTTATAATAATTCTTTGGGGCAGAGCTACTTATCATGTCAGGGAGTTCAGAAAAGTAGGAATTATATATGTAACAGGATTTAGTGTCTCCATAATACTATTTATACTTTCTATATTTATAACTCCACCTGAAAGATTTTATGTATGGGCTTTTGCTATTTTTTTAGAATTTCTAACACCTTTTCTCACACTAAACAAACAAAAGCATTTACCTAAACTATCAACTTCAAAACGACCTGAAAGGTTTGGATTACTCATAATTATAGCTCTTGGTGAGCTAATAGTAAATATAACTAGTGGATTAAAATTAGTAAAAGAGTATGACTTAAATGTAGTTCTTTTGGTATTTGCTAGTGTATTCCTTTCTTTCTTATTGTGGGCTACTTACTTCGATTTTATAGGTAGAAGAGTACCAAAGGCGAGTATGTTTGTTGGTATAACTTGGACACATCTTCATTTACCATTTGTGATGTCAATAGTTGGTCTGGGAGCATCTTTTTATAATGCGATTGCTAATACTAATGATGCACCATTAGGTTCCAAAGAAGTGCTAATTGGAAGTGTCATTTTATCACTTACAGTTTTAGGTCTATTAGAACGTACTTTAGAAAGAACAAACAATGAACCAACGCATCCTAATCTAAGTTGGATGCTTAAAGTTGGAACGGCTTTATCTTTAGGTATCTTATTCCCTTATTTATGCGAATTTAGTTATTTGCATATTCTATTTATTGGAGTTATCGCATTTTTGATTCAAACATTATATGCTATATATGTATGGTTTACACAAGAATTAGATATAGAGCAAGAAGAGGAAGATGAAGAATTAGAGTCAATATAATTAACCTCTCTGTGTTAGAATTACGCCAGTTATTATAATTGCACCTCCAATAGCTAATTGCCATGTGATAGGATTTGAAAAAATAATAAATCCCATTATAGCAGTGAATATTGGCTGAAGGTTATTGAAAATGGAAATTTTACTTGCATCAGTTTTTGAAAGTGCATAATACCATAAAGCATATCCAAGCCCACTTGTTATAGCTCCAAGGTAAAATATCTGCCCCCAGTTAGATATAGTAAATTTATCTAAAGATAAACTTACCGGAAGAATGGAATAAATAGGGATATACATTAGAAATCCAATAAACATTGATAGTGCAGTAGTGTAGATTGCACCATATTTATGTGTGAACTTCTTGCCGATTATTGTGTAAAAAGCCCATGAAAGACTTGCTAATAGTGCTAAGAAATCACCCAATAATCCACCATCATTAAAAGAGAACTTTTCAGAAAGTACTATCAAAGTACCTGTAATTGCTATTGCAATTCCAATAATCTTCTTTTTAGTGGCTATTTCACCTAGAAATAGTATTGATATTATTAGAACAAAAAGTGGAGTAAGAGAGTAAGCTAAAGATACATGTGGAGCGGAAGTGTACTCTATACTTTTAAGAAATAGAAATTGATTGATAGGTATATTTACCATTCCAAGGATTAGTAGTGTTAGAATATCTTCTTTCTCTATTTTTTTTGCTTTAGATTTATTGAATAATATCCATATTCCAAAGACAAGACAAACTGTTGTGCATCTAAAGAAAAGAACTGTTGGTGCTGGGATTGTGTTTGTAATTGATTTAGCAATAATGTGAGTACCAGAGGCAATCAATTGCTGAAAGAGCATTAATAAGTACATTTACTAAAATTGTTTTGGCATTAAGTTTAAAATTAGAACATTTTGAGTAGAGTAATGATAGCTTTTAGCACATTCCAATGAATTTTTACCTAATTCATCGAATTTATCAATGATTTCTTCCAGCTTTAATTTGATTAAATCGGGTTTAGAGTATGGTTCAATCAAGACTCCATTGTGGAATTCTGTTATTACTTTTTCTTGTTGAGGTAAATTGGTTGCAAGAATTGGAAGCCCTGCCATTGAATATTCAAATAGTTTGTTAGGTAGAGAAAATTCGTAAGATTTACTTACAGGATTAAACATACAGATTCCTATGTCAGCACTACAAGTAACTGCATGCAATTCATCATAATCTACACTACCGAAAAAGAATACCACATTTTCCAATTGAAGAGAAGTAACAACTTCTTTGTAATGTTCAATTTTGGGACCATCTCCTACAATGCAGAGTACAAATTTATCTTGTATTAGAGGCATTGCGTTTAATATCTCATCTAAACCACGATTAAAGTGAACAACCCCTTGATAAAGAATAATCTTCTTATTTAAAGGAATTGAAAATTTCTCTCGAATTGCATTTGAATTTGTTTTTTCTTTAAAAGGAGGTAAGTTTAATATTTCCAAATATTCTTTATCAGGATACAAGTTTTCTTTAAGGTACTCCGAATCGTATTTACCAGAGGTAATAACAGTTCTTACAAGATTTATACACTTTTTTTCAATTTGAGTAAGTATCCATTGCCTAAATGGCTTCTTAGCTAAAGCACCCAAAGCTGAATAAATTTCACGTGAATCATAATTTAAAGTTCCATTGAAATGCTTTGCAAAATAACTTGAAATAACTAAAGAATACAAGTCGCAAGCATAATAATAACTGGCTATAACATAATTAAAATGCTTTTTGACTTCACGATTGAATTTCCACCATCTTAACCAGGAATTATTAGAGTTGGACTTGATTTTGATGTGAGTTAACTGGTCTGAGTTAATAGCAAACTCTTCATCTAATGAGATAACCAGTATCTTATTAGATGTATTGCTTAAATAAGTATTTATTATATTTAAACTGCGTGCATCTTTAGAAAGATGAGAAAAACTGATAAAACAGATATTATACTGCATCTATTTTATTAGAAGTAAAGGTAAGAAATAAGATTCAATACATGATTTTACTTTTACATAGTATGTATCAACTTTAAAAGTACTTAAATCTAAAGTAAAAGTATAAGTTTTTACAGTATTACTTTCTTCAATGATAACGTTAACTATATCTTTTATATCTTGGTTTTCACCAAGATTATTGAACATATCTAATTCTATTTCTTTTTCACAATCTGTCATAACTTTAAATTCAGCAATTTGATTTGTTGGATTACTATTCAGATTTGAATACCGAACAAAAGGATTCTTATTTAAGTTAATTACCTCTAAACTCCAAGGAACTTGGCATTTACCTTCTCCATTAAATTTTGCACCTTTAGTCATTGCTTTTAAGTATATGCTATGAGGTGAGCAGTTATCTTCTAATCTAATTGTATCGTAATCCATTCCTAATTTATTAGGATTAAAGCATATTTTTACTTCAATTGAATCTTTCGGGTTCAGCAATAAAGGAAACTGTGATTTAGGTGAAGTAAAGCTTACATTCCTTGAAAGAAAAATTCCATCTAAAATTGTAGGTCTGTAGGTTTGGTTATAAATCTTTAAACTTCTACATTCTTCTTCAGTATTTAAGATAGTATCAAAATTTAATATGTTTTTTTCATTAGCAAAGCCATTAGAAAAAGCAAATACATTAGTATCTAACCTAAAATTTACTTGAACAGTATCGGAATTATTCTTACAGCCATACTCATTCTCTAACTCCATAAAATAACTACCAGACTTTGTAACACTTAAAGTATTTGAAGTAGATAAAATATCAGTGCTACCAAGCATTTTCCACTCACCTTTTATATTTGTATTATTAGTAAGTATAATTGGAAAATTTACACAATTATCTTTACTTGACTGCGACAAATTCACTTTTGGTAATGGTTTGAAATCCAATGTAATTTCTTTTACATAAGTGCAATTATCAGGGCTTTTTAATGTAACTCTATAAGTTCCGGATTTACTTACTTTGATAGCTCTTGTCGTATCACCAACTGCCCACTTAATTTCCCTATATGGTCCGAAAATTCTAATATCAACTATATCACCTTCACAGTAATATTGCTTTTGAGGAATTAAATGAATATTATAATCATAAGCTGGTTTACTTAAGAATACTGTCTTACGTATTTCTTCAATTTTGCATGAATTACTAGATTGCTTATAAGAAAAGTATTCACCTTCAGTTGTTCCTGTTTGTTCAGTTGCAAAGCCACAATAACTGATTGTTCTAATTCTGCTTATTGAATCTAATTTACTTTGTCTAGACTCATTTGGGCAAAGGTAAATAGTGTCAGCTATTATTTTTACATCTTTAGTTACAGCATTTGTTAATTTATAAATCTTACTACCTACCACAATTCCGGTGGTATCATCAACAAACATAATGTCATCTAAATCTGCATTTTCAACTCCACAGTTGAGCAACTTCCAATTTCTACCTGCATCACAAGTAAAGTAAATACTTTTATTAAATCCAACTGCCCATCCTGTTGTTGGCGAATTTAGCCAAGTGCCAAACATTGCATTACCGGTATAAAAGTCGTTCCAAGTGTTACCCATATCAGTAGAAATTCTTATCCCACCTAAATTTGAAGTGGTACCTTGGCAACCTTTACTGTAAGGCAGTAATATAGTATTCCCATTTATAGAAAGTTCTTCTTGCCAATCACTCGAATCTCTTTGTGTTCTTTTAGTAGCTCTCCAATTATTTCTCCCATTGGGACTTTCCCATATGTAGCCACTACCAACTGCAATGTATAAGTTCCTATCAGGCAAAAGTAGAGCATCTGCTAACTTTGATTCACTTACATTTGCTCTTAAATAGCTCCAGGTATCACCACCGTTACTTGTAGTGAAGAATTCTTGCATATCACAATGACCACCTAACAGAATTCCATTATCTTTATCATAAAAATAATTACCCCAATATACATTCGATCTATTTGCAAAATAAGGTGGAGTAATATCTTCCCAAGTATCACCTCCGTCAATAGTTCTATAAATTTTATTACTACCTGAGACAAAACCAATTTTTTCAGTTACGAAAGTTATTGATTCAAATTGCAAGTTGTTATCATTTAATGTTCTTCCCTCCCAAGTGTTACCACCATCTTTTGAAAATAGTACTCTAGCGTTATATCCACAAACCCAAACTAACTTCGGATTTGATTTTAAATAAAAGACATCAAGGTAAG
>VYMC01000273.1_pt1 | contig 10175 bp, 10 predicted proteins | sample 5115301 | NCBI WGS metagenome assembly VYMC01 (sample SAMN12291802, study PRJNA351875) | freshwater metagenome | isolation source: freshwater lake | place: USA: Michigan, Wintergreen Lake | collected 2013-08-08 | reverse complement strand
CCTATTAATCAGATTTGCTAATTACAGAATAAATTTAAAGTTAAGTTCTAATTAACTTATACTAACACTACTTCCATAAACTAGTTTTACTTTTTTCTACAAACTCGATAATATCAGTTTTGTCGAATAGTACTCTTCCACCTAGCTTTATTTCTTTTAGCTTACCATTTTTGCGAAGTTTATCAAATGTGGGTCTTGAAATACTTAAAAACTTTATTGCTTCTTGTTTTGTTAGGTATTCAATATTTGACTTTTTATTTAGTGGCTCAGTAAATGAGTTCTTCATTATTGACTTGGCAACAGCTTTTTCAATTAATTCTACAAGCTCTTTACTGTCTATTGAAGTTATTATTAGTTGATTCATTTGTTTTCCTATTTATTTAAACATTTGAATGCAACTTAAATCTCCTATATCTAATTATTGATTTACCGAAATTTACCAAAATTTACTTTTTATAATTATGTAAAAATAATCATAAGTCACTTATATTTCAGTATCTTTCTTTTAGTTACAAGTTTTGATTTAGATAATCTCTTAATAACTTCTCATTACTGTGATTAAGCTCTATACCTTTAGTTTCAAGCTCTTGTTTTAACTTATCAAGATTTAAGCAACTTTCTATAAAATTGGGTTCATTTTTTAACTTTGACAAAGAGTTTTTAATTGAATTTATTGATGTAGAAATAGGTAATAGATTATTGCCTTTTTTTACCTTTACCTTCTCAAATATAAACCTACTAACTTTAGAATAACTATCTTTGCTATTGAATTTCATTTGAATATAAAGTATCAACTTAATTAGGTCAATGATTAGTAAGTTCTTTACAACTAAATAATCTATATGGTTTGACTTTATAGTAGAAATCTTATCGTTAATTACTACAAGCTTGTTATTTCCAACTTTAATAACTTCGTTCTTTACTCTATCTTTCTTGTTTGATAAATTACTTTCCTCTAAAGTATTATTGATGACTTTAATTCTTTCCTTAATAGTTCTGCTTAATATTTCACAGAAATGAATTTGTAAGTCTCTCAATCTTACTGAATCTTGAAAATAATTATTAAGAAGAAAATCTGTACTTACTTTATCCTGTTTTTCTATAGGTTCAAAGGAAATATCATACATGAAGAGTGCCTTAAATAATTTTACTTTTTCTTCTTTACTTAATTCTGAACTATTTAATTCGTTTGCAATCTCAGTTACTTTCTTTCTATGTTCTACTATCCTTAATTTAATTACTTTTATTTCACTTTTAACTTTCTCTAGTAAAGACAATAAACAACTTCTTTGATAAATTAAATTTTCATTTGTGTTCATTAAAGCATTTGAAATTATTTCTCTAATATGCTTTTCAAATTCTTCAGATTCAGTAATACATTTTTCATAAAAGCTTAGTTTAAAATAAAAACCCATTATTCATTCTCCAAAAAATCTCTCAAATTGTCAGCAACCTGTTGTTTATTTCTTTGCATGTATTTTTGTGTAGTTGATATGTCTGAATGTCCTGCTAGTGTCATAATATTGTTTGTACCATATGCTTGTTCATCTAAAATAGTTATTAAAGTGGCTCTTAGATTATGAGAACTTATTACCTCATATAGTTTCTTATAAGTTTGCTCTATTTCTTTACCTTTTCTTCTTTGAATTACTATTTCGTTATCAAAGTTTAATGTTTTACAAAATTGTTTGAGTTTTTTATTGTAAACTTCCACTTTAAATGGTGGTATCTTACCTCCATATTTATTGAAAATAAACTCAATTCTTTTTGTAAATGGTAGAACTAATGATGTTTCAGTTTTCTTTGTTTCTAGACTTAAATATTTCTTCCCATTCTTCTCCTTTACCATATTCGAATTAAACTTACTTACATCTGATATTCTCTGTAAAGTATCTAATTGCAATACTGCCAAATCATGATATAGTTCGTCACTTTGATTTTCTACTTTGAAATTAATTAATAATTTTCTTTGTTCTTTTGTGAGTGTAAATTGCTCATTGTTAGGTTTGTTATTGACTCCAATTGAACTAAATACATTCTTAAACTGAAAACCATTGTTATTTAAGTAAATAGATACTTGTTTAAATATCTTATAATATCCAAACAAAGTTGAGTTTGTTAAATCTAATTTTTCAAATGCAAACAAAGTCAAACTATCTTTTAAAGTATTGTTTAAATCATAAAGGTGAACTTTGATATTACAATGTGTTTCATATTTTTTCATAAATCTTAAAGCATTTCTATAATTTTCAATAGTTTTAGGTGAAACCTCCTTCAGTTGTTCTCTCCGATTTATCCAGTTTTCAAATAATGTAACAAATCTATCACTTGAATTTTCAGGACTCATATACTTATTCGGATTAAGTATCTGTAATAGTTTAGTTTTAAACTCCTCAATTGTAATGCTTTCATTGATATACTTAGAATTAGATATTAATTTGTTAGTACTATCAGCTATTCTCAGTAACTTGTGATTCTTTAAAGCGTAATCTATATCTTTAGATTCAACTCTTTGTTTAGTTGGATTCCAGTTAGATGTATTTACTGAAATTCCAGTTGTAAATCTAAATCTTAACTTTCTAAATGTAACATCTATAAAGATAGGTGCTTTTTCAAATCTTTTGTGTCCTAGATAGAATTTCATAGTTATGTCCTTTGTTATGACTTAACTTCTCACTTTTATTTGCTTTTATTTACTTTTTCTTGAAATTCTAATCACATTCTAATCAGCTATTACTCAGCTTTAAAGCATATCTTAGTAGTATTGGGTAAAATCAAGAAAACTATACACCCTCCCCTCGGGGGTGGGGTTAGAATATATGTCGCATTTTTTTGAATTATGTCAATCCAAACGATAATCCTGAAGCGGAATTCACTTCCGCGTAAGGAAGCTTAGCTCTATTTTGCGACATCACAACATTGTAAATAAAACACATCTTATTGAATTTATTGCACTTACTAGTTCTTTGAAATCATATCTCAAAAATTTGAGATATATCACAAAAAAAGCCCTAACAACATTAATCGTTAGGGCTTATGAATTTTTGATTTGATGATTTTATTTATAATGCATCAACTTCTTTCTTAGCTTGTTCTTTCAATTTGAACTCTAATTTTTCTTCAAATATCTCTTTCATAGCTATGAAAGTTGGCTTTGGTAATCTATCAAACTCACGACTTATAGAAAGTTGGTCTAGGTTAATTCCTTCAGAATCATCATTTAAAGGAATTACATCTGCCATACGAAGATTAAGCTCTTGCTTTATATGGTCATTTATTTGGCGAGCACGGAAGCCCATAGCAACTATTGATTGATAAACAGAACCCTTTGCAGATTCTTTCATCCTTACTCTAATTGGGTTAACTATGTATTTTTCCATTTTTCACTTCAGATTTTTGAAAGACTACAAATTTACCAAAAAGTAAGCAAACCACAAAATTATTCAACTAATCAATCTTTATTTCTTTAGTTTTTAAAAATTTATTTAATTTAGGTTATGCAAAGACTGTATTTTTCTATAAGTGAAGTCAGCGAACGTTTGGATGAAGCACCACACATTCTTCGGTATTGGGAAAAAGAGTTCCCTCACCTCAAGCCAAAGAAGAATCGTGGGGGCAATCGCATGTACACTCAGAAAGATATAGAGCTACTTATTCTCATTAAAAAGCTACTTCGCAATGAAGCTCTTTCACTTAAAGGTGCTAAAGATTTCTTTAAATTGCATAATGTTGCTAAATTAGAAGCTGATGATATTAAAGCTTTAGCTCAAAAAACAACCGAACAATTTGAGTCGGTTAATGAGAAAAAGGATCATTCCACCTCTTCAAGTATTGAGATGATTAACTTATCTAAAGAATTAGAAGTTGATGAGAATGATAACCAAACAGTTACCATCTTGCGTAGAGATATTAAAGAGGTAATCGAATTAATGAAACAGAGTCTCAAACTATTAAAAAACTAAATAGATGATGAATAAATACAAAATATCGCTTTTGGTATTTCTATTACTAAGCATAAGCACCTTTGCTCAGCAATTGAAATATGAAATGAAAACTGTCGGTAAGCACGACGATGAAGTACTTGGTGTATTCGTAAATGACGATGATACTAAATTTGCTACTTGTAGCTTAGATGAAAGTATAAAAATATGGTCATTGCCTGATGGAAAACTAATCAAAACTCTTACTGGTCACCTTGGTGGTGTAAACAATTTGTCTTTTTCAGGAAATGATAAGTTTATTGCTTCCGGCTCTAGTGATCATACCGTTAGAATCTGGGATGTAGAAACAGGACAGCAAGTTAAAGTTCTAAAGGGTCACACTGATGAAGTGATTGGAGTATATTATTCTCAAGATGATGCATCTAAATATATTGCTTCAACAAGTTTCGATAAAACTGTAAAGCTTTGGGATGCTCAGCTTGGTAGTGAAATCAAGACATTAAGAGACCACTCACTTTCTACAAACAACGTTGCTTACAGCTACGACAATAAATATATTGCCTCATGTAGTGATGATAAAACTATCAAGATTTGGTCAACGGATTTGACTACAAAAGAGCCATTAGTTACTCTTATGGATCATGAAGCAGAGGTACTAACTGTACTTTACAACTTTAGCTCAGATAAATTAGTTTCTACTGATAAGTCTGGTGTAATTAAAATTTGGAAAATGCCTGAAGGTAAGTTAATTCGTTCAGTAAAAGCACATACTGAATTAGTACAAGATGCATCATTTACAGAAGACAATAAAATGCTTGTAACCGCAAGTTTGGATAAAAAAGTCAAGCTATGGGATGTAGAAACAGGAAAAGAACTAATGTCTTTTGATGCTGGAGTTGAAATTTGGTCTGTAGATTTAATTTCAGATGGAAAGATTATTATCTTAGGTTGTGCTGATGGTAGTGTAAGATTGCTAACAAGGAAGTAATTATGAAAATAAAAATATTGATAATATTCTTTGTAGCTTTTGCATTAAAATTAAATTCACAACTTGTAGATGCTAATGTAGCACTCACAGGCAATGTATTTAATTCTATTTCAAAAGAAGCTGAAACAGCTGCTATGATTCTATATGATACTCTTGGTAATAAAATAGGTGCTACCCGTTCAAACTCTGCTGAGAATGGTGCTTATTTGCTTTCTGGTTTAAAACCAGGAAAAACCTATGAGCTTAGAATTAGACGTAAGTCCTATATGGAAACAAAATATAGATTTACAGTTCCAATGACAAGTGAGTACAAAGAAATTTCAAAAGATTTTCTTATAACTCCTCTTGAAGTAGGTGGCATGGTGCCAATACAAATTCCACCATTTGAATTGAATAAGTCAAAGCTTAGAGTTGGTTCGGAAATCTCTTTAGAGAACTACGTTAGTTTGCTTACAAACAAAGAAAATTCTAATGTAAAATTCTCTATTGTATGCTATGCTGATAACGATAAGAATAAAAAAGAGAATAAAGAGCTTACCTCTGAAAGAGTTAATGCCTTGATTGAGTACTTCGTTTCAAAAGGTGTAGATAAGTCAAGAATTAAAGGAGAAGGTTTCGATAGAACCTCCCCAATTGACCCACCTAAAAATGCAAAAGAGTCCAAAGGGAAACGCTACATTGGGAAGACTTACATAAGAATAGAGAGTTTTTAATATTGGGGCTAAATGCCCCTTTACTTTTTAAAACGCATAAAGCTTTTAAGTTAAGTAAGTGAAATTAGATTTAGTATTTATAACCATTACTTTTACCTTTTAGTAGTTAAATAAAAATATAGTTCTATTTAAAGCAATGACAATCGAGACAATAGTCAAATCTAAGAGAAAAGGAAAGGCATTTGTTAATTTTACAGATGAATCATTCAGTAGTCTTCATCTTAATATTGATGTAATTCTAGCTTTCAATTTAAAAAAGGGACTTACATTACAAGAGAGTTTATTTACTCAAATTGTTAGTGCTCAGTCATTAATTGATGCAAAGCGGTCGGCATACTCTTTTGCTACATACAAACCTAGAAGTGAATATGAAGTTCGTAATAAATTAAAAGAGAAGAAATTTGATAATGAAACTATTGAAAAATGTATAACTTTCCTTTATGAGTTTAAACTCCTTGATGATAAACAGTTTGCCGTTACTTTTTCAAAATCATATTTGCTAAGAAAGCCATCTGGGCTTAGTAGAATAAGGCAAGAGCTAAAGCTAAAAGGACTTAGCGAAACAATTATAGAAAGTACAATAGTGAATTTAAACACATCTTCTAATCAATTAGAAGAAGCACTTAAAGCTGGTGATAAAAAGCTTAGAATATTGAAAGACAAACCAAAAGATAAACAGAAAAGTAGTATGATTTCTTTTCTACAAGCTAGGGGTTTCTCTTGGGATATAATAAAGCAAGTGTTAATCAATTATGAACTATAATTCTATAAAGGATTTATAGATAGGGAATGTTTCTTTATGATTATTATGAGAAATTGCTAAACTTAAATTGCTAAACTTATTTACTCTAAGTTTTATCATATTTTGATTATTTAAAATTTCAAATGAATTCAAATTAGTGCTAAGCTCAGTATCAAGTAGTAAGTACTTATCATCAAGCTTTATGTAAATAGAATCACCATAATATTCAATTGATAAATACGTATATCTTTCATTAGTTGCATATCTAACTTCTTTTAAAAGGAATGACTTCCCCATAGATGAAAGCTCTTGCTTAGGGTCATATGTTGATAATTTTGTAAAATCTATATCACAAAGATTTTTGCCAATTTCTACATAACAATCTATCTTTTCAGTATTACTTATTTGCATTATTGGTTTTAAGACAACTTCAGGTATTTCTAAATTCATAAGCTGGTAAATTCTACCAATATTTGACCTAAATGCTATATCAAAATCAATTCTATTTGGTGCATCAAATTCAGGTCCATACCACCAGAACCAGTCAGAACCCTCACAAATTAGTAGTAGCTCGTATATTTCTTCTTCCAAAGCCCTATCTAAAGATTGTCTTTTTTCTTCAAAAGTTATTCGTGCATCATAAAGGATATCCCAAGCCCACCTATCTTCCTGAGTACCAATCCAAATATCAAAATTTGCATTTATCCATGAACCCGCAGGTATTGTCTCAAGATTCAAGCTTTGTAAATTGTCAGTTCTTTGTGAAAATAGCTTTGTCTCAATTTGCTCAGATTGACTTAAATGAGTAAACAAACTACTTAGAAAGTCAAACCCATTATATGGATAAAACTCCCAACAATTCTCGCCATCTAAAATTACTGTAAGCTGCTTACCAAGTAATTTAGAATTATTAGTAACATGGCTTACAAAGTCTTTACTAGCATCTTTAGGTGACCATTTAGAGTACTCGAATCCAATCTTATCAGATAATACTGTATCTCTGAACTTTATCTCTAAATCATTCTCAAAAGTAGTTATGTTTGATATACAACTACTATCAAAACCTATAGAAGTTAGCATTTTTTCATCTGTTGCTACAGTAGTAATTCCATAAGAAGAGATAAGTCTTAAAGCACTATCTGAAATACTCCCTTCTGATAACCACAATGATTTGGGTAACTCACCAAAATACTCAAAATAGTATTCAATAGCTCTTTTTACATGCTCTTCAGCATCTTCAGGGAAGCTAAATCTGTTTATAGGTAAGTAGCTATTAGGATTCCTTTCCAAATAACTATTTGTATCAATAATTAAAGGTAAAATCGGATGATAAAAAGGTGATACGCTGAATTCAACTATCTCTGTTCTTTTTAAATCTCTATATTTCTCTTTAATCTTCCCCATTATTTGTAGATGATACCGAAGAATCAAATCTCTATCTTGATATGTAAAGTTTTCTTTTTCAAACAAAGGAAATATCCTTTCATCTAATCGAGATATTGGTCCAATCCAAGTTAGGTTATAAAGGCAAATTAAGTCTAAATAGTCTTGCTCTTCAAATTGAGATTTATCTTTTTTGTAAAGCTCATTAAAGCGATTAATTGGCTTAATCATGTTTTCATAATTACAAGTAAAGAACTCTTTTAATATGAATTCTTTCTGTGGTATAGTTAAATATGCAACATTTAGCTCTGAATGTTCTTGAATATAATCTTTATGCCCCTCTAGATATAAATCAATCTGTTTGAATAAAGAAGGTACAATATTGATAGTATGCTTTACTTTAGGATACTTTTCTAAAATCAATACAAAGTCTAAATAGTCCTTTACAGCATGCAATCTCACCCAAGGTAGAAAGAAGTTATTCCCATTAAAGTAATATGGCTGATGAAAATGCCATAGCAGATATAATGATGCTTTCATTAAAAAGAATTTAGAATTTAATTCCCAAAAGAATCCCACCACCTACAGAGGCAAATTCTTTATACAAATCAGATACAACTCTTGCTTGAAGATAATATTGCTTATCAATATCATAATTATAAGATGCAGCAAATCTAAGATTGAAAATTATTTCGTTGTTTATTGGTGTCTTATCAAAGTCTAATTTGGGTTCTTTATATTGTATATAATTTACACCAGGAGCAACAGTTAGCATAAAGTTATTTACTGGTTCAAGATTGAAGGTAATATGACCCATATAGTTCATATTATCTAAAAAGTAAACCTCTGGATTAAAACCAATACTTACCTTCTCTGAAAAATCTGTCATCTTAAAAAGATAATTAGCACCAACTCCAAAATCTACCTCTTTATTTTCAAATTGGTAGAGAGTATTAGTTACGAACATTAGTTTGTGCTCATAGGCAGTGGCTACCATAAAGCCACAAATCATAATAAAAATGACCAACTTTTTCATAATTTGCTTCCCTTACTCAGAAAATTACTAAAAAATAATATGGAAAACTTCAAAAACTACATTGATGGTCAATTTTGCTCACCAAGTTCCCAATTATATTTCACTAACACAAATCCTGCCAACCACAAGGATATAATAGGTGAATTCCCGAATTCAAACGAAGACGATGTTAATAATGCAGTAGTTTCAGCTTTAAAAGCTTATCAAACTTGGAAGAAAATGCCTGCTCCTAAACGTGGTGGTATTCTTAGAGTTGCAGGTGATATATTCTCTCGTAGAAAGAAGGAACTTGCTAAAGTGATGACTCGTGAAATGGGTAAACCAACCTTTGAAACTGAGGGAGATGTTCAAGAAGCAATTGATACCTGCTATTATTCTGCAAGTGAAACAAGAAGACTATTTGGTTATACTGTGCCATCAGAAATGAATGAAAAGGTAAATATGTCATTCAGAGTGCCAGTAGGCGTATGTGGCATCATCACAGCTTGGAATTTCCCAATAGCAGTACCTTCATGGAAGATAATCCCGGCATTAGCGGCTGGTAATGTTGTTATTTGGAAGCCAAGTGAAGAAGCTCCACATTCTGGGCAGATATTTGCTGAGATATTAGAAGAAGCAGGAATCCCAAAAGGTGTATTCAATGTAGTTCATGGTATGGCTGAAACTGGTAGCTATATTGTTAATCACCCAAAAATCAACCTAATTGGGTTTACAGGTTCTACAGCAACAGGTGCTAAGATAGCTGAAATATGCGGTAAGATGAATAAGAAAGTATCATTGGAGATGGGTGGTAAGAATCCACAGATAGTGATGGATGATGCAAATTTAGAGTTAGCGTTGGAAGGTGCACTATGGGGTGCATTTGGTACTACTGGTCAAAGGTGTACGGCTACTTCAAGATTGATATTGCACTCTGCAATATATGATGAGTTCATTGAGAAATTAGCAGAAAGAGCCAATAAATTGAAATTAGGGGCTGGACTTGAAGATGGCACTGAGATGGGTCCGGTAATTAATGCAAAGGCAGTAGAGAAAACATTAAGCTATATTGAGATAGCTAAAAGTGAAGGTGCTATATTAGTATGCGGAGGTCATAGAGCTACTGATGGTGCATTGGCTGATGGTAACTTCATAAAACCGACTGTCTTTAAAGATGTAACAAAAGATATGAGAATCTTCAATGAAGAGGTATTTGGACCTGTGCTTGTAGCTACTAAAGTAAATGATATACATGAAGCTATTGAAACTGCTAACTCTTGTAGCTATGGTCTATCATCTTCTATTTTTACAAGTGATGTAAGGAATAGCTGGATTGCTATAAGAGAGCTAGAAGCAGGTATCACTTATGTGAACGCACCAACTATTGGTGCAG
>VYMC01000283.1_pt1 | contig 10245 bp, 13 predicted proteins | sample 5115301 | NCBI WGS metagenome assembly VYMC01 (sample SAMN12291802, study PRJNA351875) | freshwater metagenome | isolation source: freshwater lake | place: USA: Michigan, Wintergreen Lake | collected 2013-08-08 | reverse complement strand
TCTCTTGAAGCTAATTATGATGATTATCTTGAAAAAAAATGATAATTAGACAGAAGTTCTCTATGTGAACAAGAGAACTTTATCTTCTTTTGTTTTCAAAATGAGAATTGCTGGGGAACGCACCCTACAAGAGCGGCGACCGCAATTGTTAGTCCGCATTTGATGTGCTTAGCCGACATCAGGCTGAACCCTTTGTATTTCGATCGCTTTGCCGTCACGAAGCTCATAATGCACTTCAAAATCATGAATCTCTGGGACAGGCCTTTTGTCCGTCTGTATATGTGAAAATTTACCAAAAAGGATAATGATATTATTTTCGGTTATTCTTTTATTGAACTCACTTGACTTAAATCGCACTACCTTCTCTCCTTTGGGATCAATTGAAGTCATGCCCAACGGAATGCCAGTGATTATATTATTATTGGATTCTTTTACAATGGATTCAAATTGAAAAGGTACATCATTTATGCAATCAATCACCACTTGGTAGCGATTTCCTTCAACTGCTAAATGTGGTTTTATTCGTAACTCGTTTTTTCTTTTATGTTCGTCAACCGCCTGGATTACTCGACGTATCGCCAACGACATATTTTTTATAAAAGCGGATCTGATTTTACTCTTTTCAATATCTTCGACCCCTGACCTAACACCCCGATCAACCTTTGGAGCCAGAGAGTATTGAAGAGGCCTGCTGCCCCTTATATCAAACGGTAGGTGATTAATGTTTTGATCTGGGATGTGAAATGTGTTCACGACGCAGATAATTCGAGTTCGTCTCATCCCCGTGGCAAGCGCATATCCTAGTTCGAATAAGACGTTTGGATTGGGACATACTCGAGAACCAGTTTCATGGCTAGTTATGGGTGTAATGTCAGCAACAAAAATATCGCATTTTTCAATCTTATCTAGTATAGTCGATGTTATTTCTGGCCATCCAGCAACCTGATTTGTATCGTGATCCACTCTGAGCGGTGTAGTAATGTCCTCGCTGTTATTGATGTCCTTGGCACTTTTCCTTAATGCATCTCCAATAAATGCTCGTGTCTCAGGTAAGTCAGATTGCCATGAATAGAATATACTGATCATTTACATTGTTGTATTTTCTAACTACATATTAGAGGTCAACTTTCCGTATAAAACTCTCCAGAGTAACGATATGGGTCAATTTTCTGTATAACACTTCATTTAGGCGCAATCGCCAGAACTTTTCCCTCTATCACGCCCAAAAGCCTGTTGGCCAGATTAGCATATTGCCAAAAACCTTGTCTAACTGAATTCCTGACAATTAGGCTCATTCTAGCGATGATTCTTCGATCTGACCGCACCCATTGACAAAAATTTATAATTATTCGACTTTTAGCGATCGCAATTGGGAGATAGTTGTTTTTTGTTACAGCAGTGGGGAGAAAGGAGCGGGTTTTTCAAGTGGGATTGGCAGTTAATCATGCTATTAAAAACCGATTCAGTATAACGAACCCGTTATGCCGTGTCCCTACAGATAGACTTCAACGGCTCTAGCATTCGGCGCGTCACGGAATGAAAATGCGTCTTGCGCCTTGATAATCTTCAATATCAACTACAATATCAACCAAACGATTAACGCAACGATCGCGATAATCTGGCTCGGCAAGTAGTCGCTCAATATTAGCGATTGTCACAACAGGTAATGATGTGGGGGTATTTTCCTCCCGCATCACTTGCTCTAGAGAATCTTTGCCTTTCATACTTCGGTTAGCGGTGATCAGGATCATCTGATTGGCTTGGGCATACCGCCAAACAACGCGATCATCGCTCGTGACAGCTAACCCAACTTCTTCAAACAGAATAAAACGAATCGAGATCAAGTCAAGCCAACCACTGGCAGCAAGTCTCCCGGCGAGGACAACAGAATGCCCTCGTAAGTTATGATCAACTAGAAAATTCATGCCCGTGATGCCAACTTGGCTTTTTCCGCTTGAAGTTTGGCTCGAATGGCTTCTGTGCCTGGTTTTGGCGGCTTAGCAGCAATACGGGCAACTCGCTCACGATTTTGCTCTTCATAATATTGTCGGAGTTCTTCAGCTTCTTTGAGAACTTGCTGGTATTCAGCTTCTACATCCGCACGATTAGCCTCAATATAAGCCAGGGCAGTGTTAATCTGCTCTTCCGTCAGATCAAATAATCCCTGAATGAACTTAGGTGGATATTGAGCAGTCACATAATCCATCACATCGTAGAGGGTGATGCGGGTTCCTGCGATCGTTAATCCTCGCTCTGTACGAATAATATCAGTTTTTCCATTAGATGCGAGCGTCATAGCCAAAGCCTCCTGAGAGCTGCGTTCACTAACGCGTATTTTACAGCCATCACTGAAGGATTCCCCAATTGTTTTGTCCAATACGAAATAGCCAACCGCTATCAGTAGTCAGGTTTTTTCTCCCTGCTCCCTACTCATAGACAGTCTTAACGAGTAATTTAGATAGTCATACTAAATCCTGTTTAAAAGGTATAGGAGAGTGGGAAGTGGGGAGAAGGGAGCGGGTTTTTCAAGTGGGATTGGCAGTTAATCATGCTATTAAAAACCGATTCAGTATAACGGCTAAAGTGAGCGGCGGCAGATATGACCAAAACGAAGCGCAAAAATTTTATACCGTCCGCTCCACTGTGTTGTTAGACCGTGCCTCGCCGATCGCTTCTAACAAGGATCACAAGGCTTCAATTTTTACGATACCGCCCTCAACATTATCAACCTGCAATCGATAGCCGTAGAGCATCGCCATTCCGAGGAGCGGTTCTGTCTCTGATGATGCAATATCGACCTCACGGTACTGCCCATCCCAAATGACTGTTGCGGTGTAAAAATCAAACAAGACTTCGCTACCATCCCCCAGAGTTGCTGGGTTGGCAATCGTCCAAGGCAATCCAAGACGAACAATGATTTCAGAGGGTAAAGACAGAAAGCCATCAAACCCTGTATCAATCACGGTATTGATGAATTCTCTTTGACCAGATGAATTACCAATAACAAGGGAAAGCGTGGCTTCCCGACGCAAATTCACCACTCCATATATCATTGACCCTTCTTCAAACTCCGCGAACCAAAGTGATAAACGGCGCGATGTCCAATCCGAATTCCAAAAGGCTGGGCATCGGGATTGCGCTCAAACAGCCGATTAGTTGCAGCTACGACCGTTTCATCAACCTCAAAATTTCCGGTTTCGATGTCGATCGCTAGGATTTTGCCCTCGTTGCCAGCTTCGACTTGCTGTCGAATGCCAGACTCATAAAGTTCTTGCCCGCGTTGGGCTATCTCCTCTTTGCTGTAACGTCGTTGGCGGACTGTCATCGGCATGACCTCGATTTCAAAATTAACCCCTCTATTTTACCCTGAACAACAAAGATGGCGATCACACTTAACAATAAAGCATTTGAGCTTGATCCTAGAAGTTTCAGTTCCTGGTTTGAAATCACCTTCAGGGTTATGGTTTTTTCTGCATCGTCTTGACTCTCTTTGATTTTGACATACTCATTATCAATAATCCATTTTCCAAAGAAAACAGCTTCGGGAAGAGAAACAGCTTCAGGTGGGCCAACGGTGTATTTACTTCTTCGAGTGTAATTACCTCCTGATTCAAGGGTATATGTATTTTTCAATAATGTACCACCCACTCCCAACCTTTGAGACCAACAACCAGATAGCTCAGACTCAGTTACGCTTGTCTTTTTGGGGAAAGCAGGTTCATTATTATTACTAGCTCGTCCAGAGCAGCCCACTAAACACAGCAAACTAATCGCTATTAATTGTGACACTCTGCTTAACATAATCTCGTTGGTTTACTTCCAAAATTCCGTCTAACGTTCGCGCTCACCGGACGCAGATAACCTTTGCGACCCAACCGACAACATTTGTACGTTCCGGTGCAGCGCGGTTGTTAGGCGATGAGTGAAGTAGAAAATAATGATGACTTCTTAAACGCATGACATGTCAGCCATTTTTTTCGGTAATCAAATAAGCATATACTTCTGATTCTTTGTCCATTAGGCTATCGAGCAAGTCACATGCGTCATAAATATCACATATAAATCCCTTAGTTCTTAAAATCATCATCAAGAGTCCTGCGCATGGAATACTCCATTGATTCACTAAGAACTGTCCAGATGAAAAAAATGTATCTCCTCTGGAATCATATAATTCAGTAAAATGTTGTTTTTCAGGCATAATTTCTTTAATAGCCCGACAAGCCTTTTGCCAGCGCAATGAAGTTTGATTCAAACGATCAAAGAGGGAGTTAATATTTTCATTGCTACTAACATTCATCACTCTAGACAATATCTCTGATAATACCTTAGAGAGGTTCCAACTATGAAAGGCAAGCATGGCAGCTACTACATGATAAGAAGTGCAGCCTTCATAAGAAATAGGAGAGAGATTTCCCGTCTCGTATAGACGCCAAACAATCTGCATACCAAAGAGATCTGCACCCTCTTCACTTCTAAGATATTCATTTACATAATTATCATACTCATCAAGATTAGCAACTTCCTTATCAACCAAGGAAAGAAATAGATGACCAAATTCATGAGAGAGAGAATAAAATAGAAGAATTCTTGAGATATGATTTGATGTAGCTTGAACCTTTTTAGATTTTCCTAATACTTCCTGGATAGAAGTGAAACCTTGCTTTCTTAAGTTATCAATCGAAGGCAACATGTTTTGCATTTCTGAATGCATTTGGCGATGGAAAGCAATAGAAGCCATTAAATCGCTAAATGAATCCAAAAGATGAGCAACGCAAAGTTCTGAAGAATACATGAGTATTCCATGGAGAAAAGCATATTGATCCTTTTCCCATAGAAAAAGTAATGCACCTAGGATCATGTCATCCCGCCATAAGAGAGTCGTCTGGGTTGAATCCTCAGACTCAGCACCAATGATAGACAATGCATAAATAGTAGAAACATACATCTGTAAAGATGAGATAAAGCCAGAAGGAACAATGATGTAGCTGTATGGCTTAGTAAGTACATACGGCGAAAGAGATGGAGAATGAACCAACCTAATACAGCAATCTAGATCGTCCTTTTGGTGTCTATCATGGTGTTTTAATCTACAGACACCAGTAGCAAAAACTTGTAATGCAGCCTCTGAGGTTGAATTAAAATAACATGTATTTGATGACCAATGAGTATTTCCATAGTACTGAGAAAGATGGTCTATAAAAATTTTTTTATCCTCTGTTTTAAAAGATAAAAGATTATCAACGTCAATAGGAAAAGTAGGTTGAACAGATTCCTCTCGTTTTCGTAAGAAGCTCTCAAAATAATTAATAGAATTAGTCATTCCCAATATCCCAAGTGCCTGCACAAATATTTTCAATTCCCACTTGAACTATCAGCACTGCTACTGTTACGGCTCCTCCACCTCCTAATAGATCAGAGATAGCAGCAACAGCCGCAACTTTACGTTGGTCTTTATCGTTCTGACAGCATTTTTCAATGAAATCATTTTTACAAATTTCATTTTTTATGCTTTCAACTGCATTTCGGAATAATCGAAGCCCTCTTTTTCTTAAATCTGGTGGTGAAGCAAAGAGTGCATCATCTTCTTGACCGATTAGTATTAGCAAGGAATTTAAATCGAGCTGAAATAACTTGTCCACCAGTGCATCGTCAAGTTCTTTCGATTCCATCATCTTTATCAAGTTACTGGTTGTTGTTGAGTTATACAAGTAGCCTAACTAGAGATTATACAGAAGTTTTCCGCATATTGCAACAGATCCGCATTTTTTTAAGAATCTTTCCGTATATCACTCCATCCAGGTGCGATTGCCAGAACTTTTTCCCATATCACGCCCAAAAGTGTGTTAGCCAGATTAGCCTATTGCCAAAAACCTTGTTTAACTAAAGTCCTGACAATTAGTCCTATTCTAGCGATGATTCCTCTGTCTGACCGCACCCCTTGACAAAAACTTACAATTATTCGACCTTTAGCGATCGCAATTGGGAGATAGTTGTTTTTTGTTACAGCAGTGGGGAGAAGGGAGCGGGTTTTTCAAGTGGGATTGGCAGTTAATCATACTATTAAAAACTGATTCAGTATAACGGTAAAGTTGAGCCGCCGCAGACAAATTTTAACTTTTGCAGATCGCTTTTTAGTAGTCGGCTCCAACGCAGTGTTAGCCGGCAGTTACTTTGCGGATTTCTACCCTTCCTTCTTCAAACACTTGAACCGTGAGTTGATAGCCTTCCATTAATAACATTCCAACTAGAGGTTCGGAATCAGCTTCATCAATTGGTATGGTTAAATAATCTCCGTCCCAAATTACGACAGCTTCATAGACATTAAAAACGCATTCGCTACCATCACCAAGAATAGCACGTCCTCGTCTTTTTCATTTCAGGTTTAGCTGATCGATTAGGTCTGGTGGCAATGAAAGCCAACCATTAAAACCTGTATCAACGATCGCATCTTGCGCGTAAATATTTCCTTCAGAGTCACAAGATCGAAAGTGAAATAATCGCCTCAAAATCCGCGTTAACGATTCCTGCGATCATACTAATCTCTTTGTACGTCCACCAAATCGGCGAACATCGCGAGAACCGACTCGAATAATCCAGATTTGAGCCTCTGGGTGACGGGCTTCGAGTCTATTGCAAGCAGATATTTCACGCGCATCAACTTCAAAGTCGCCAGTTTCAAGGTCAATTGCTACAATTTTGCCCTGATTACCCAATTCGACCTGTGGGCGTATTTGCGTTTGATAAATGAGATCGCCTCGTTGGGCAAATTCTTCTTTGCTATAGCGGGGTTGACGGACTGTCATTGGCTTGACCCTGTGGCAACTTTTGCCCTCTATTTTAACCTAAACATTGGGAATCTTCGCTAACATTCCCCAACTGGCCCCACCAGACTTGCCCTGAGCTACGTCGAAGGGCGGCATCGCACTTAAACCCACAGCTTCAATCAATGGGCATGGTGCGTTCCCCAAAATCGATCGCTGGAGCAGTGGGGGCCACATTAGGGAACGCACCCTACAAGATCGGCGATCGCACTATATCTACAAATGGCTTTTTGGGTTTTAATTTTTGCAGGGTTGAAGTCAAGCTAACGGTGAAGTTAGACAGTCGGTATCTTGTCATAGGCTTCTGGCTCTACATCAGGAACTTTTGCCAAAATTGCCTCATATTTCGTTCTATCACCCCTTTTCGCCCGCTCTATTAGGTAATTTTCTGTCATCAATGCTGAAAGTTTCTCAGCGATTGCAGTAGAGATAAATTGGTCAATAGAAATTCCATCGCGACTTGCAAGGTCACACAAGCTTTTCTGTAATGAGTCAGGAATTTGAACTTGAACAATACTCATGGTAATTTTCCTATCAAGCGTAAGAACTCCGACGGCTCAAGCAGACTTAACCCGAACTGCTCAACGCCAGCAAAGTCACGAGTGTTATATGTAATTATACTCTGACATCCTGCCTTGACTGCAAGCTCCAATACCATATCGTCTTTGGGATCGCGTAAGAAGGGTCGCCAAAGGAAGAAAATTTCATGAGGTACACCAACCGAGCAGTAGAAATCAATTAGGTCATCTACTTCTTCTCTGCTCAAATAAAGATTTGGTAACTCCCGCAACAAAACGTCCGTGTATTCCAAGACAAGGGGAACTGACAAGTGTATATCAAATTGTCCCGTATCTATAAGGGTAAGCAGTTGGAATGCACTACCACGTCTAGATCTCAGCCCTGCAACAATGACATTGGTATCAATAACAATTTGAGGTAATGGCATTCGGAACTGGGCAACGATGATTATCAGTATCGGTACACCTCAACTTTATCATCACAGGACGAAAATAGGATGCACTACATTTCCTTAACGCACCCTACCAGATCGGCGATCGCGCTGAATACGGTCGGTGTGCAACAGTATTGTTAGCCTTTCGGTCGAACTATCAATTGCAGCAATCTATAAAGCCATCCAACCACATCAGGGAGAATTTGCTCCCAAAGTTTCTTAAAAACTTCAGCAATCAATTGCCGAGTTTTTTTAAAGGAAAGTATGAGAACTACAATTGATATTGAAATTCCTAGTAAGAAGCTATTAAGCGGACTTGAAAACAATTTATGAATGAAGTTAACAACTTGATTAAAGCTAAAATCACCTACGATTCCCTCAGATTCTGGTTGAGAGTAATTTTGCTTTAAGAATTTAATTTTGTCCAATACGTTAGAGGACTTGAGCGTTTTATCATTGATAAGATATATTAGCTTACTCTGTCCAGCTTTGACTATAAGACCGTAACTTTGATCCTTCAGGTACTTGGGATATACATCGTAATTATTTTTAAGATCACTATCTTGCTCCAAAATACCTTTTAATATAATGTAGTCGCTACCATAAGCTCCTAATAAATCCCTCTTTAATGCAGCAATCGCTTCAGGTCGAGACTGATAAGATTCCAAACTTCCATATCTTTTGTCTTTAACAAGCCAATCATAAGTAGTGGTTCCTGAGACTACTCCAACCTTCAAATTTCCCAACTCTGCCTCATTTTGAGAAACTTTTTCAAGGTTATCCTTTTTTGCTAATAAACTTATACCTGTACTAAAAAACGGATCTGAAAATTCAACTTCCGTATTATATTGAATTGAATTCGCACCACACTCAACATCTATCAAACCTTTTATGACACCATCAAATCTCTTACCTTGAGATAAATTGACAACATCAGTCTTAGTAAGAGAAATGGCATTGACTTTGCTATCTATTTCTAGAGGAGAAAGGTTTGGATTTTTCCGAAATTCTGATTTTAGATGGTCTTTCAGGTCTGCAAAAATTTGATCGGCAAAAGTATTACAGAATCCATTGTAGGCTTTTGAAGTGGGAGAAACTGAATTTGGATCTATAAAGCTGATTGGATATGATTGTACTCTGAATCCAATCCTTAGCTCATTTTTTCTTCCGTCAATAAAATCTTTGATTATATCAGCACTTGGATTTGTTTGTGCCAGTAAAGTATTGTCAATAACTGAGTGAGCAATGATACAAAACAAAACCGTTAAAATTAAAACTCTTGAGAATTTAAAATGCATGGCTTTAAGCATGAGTCAATAGTTATAGCGGTATGCAGTCGAATGAGGTATACTGCAACAAGCTATAAGTCAGTCTAGGCAAGACTTTGTCTGTATCTCACTCAAGCGAATACCGCTATAGTGTATCGGTAAAAATGACTTTCTAGAGTATCTCGCTCAGATGAATAGTCCTCAGCGCGTTACCCTGCTAAAACTTGAAGGCTAACTACATACTATAGGTCAACTTTCTGCATAAAACTCTCTAGAGTAACGATATGGGTCAACTTTCGGTATATCACCCCATTTAGCCGTGATTGCCAGAACTTTTCCCCATATCACGCCCAAAAGCCTGTTATCCAGATTAGCTGCCAAAAACCTTGTTTAACTAAATTCCTGACAATTAGGCTCATTAGACCTCTTGCAAAAGTCTTAAGTCGATCCTTGTAAAGCAACATTTTTGAAGATTATCAACTATAAGTCGATCCTTGTAAAGCAACATTTTTGAAGATTATCAACTACTAATAAATAATTAACTGAAAGTCCCTCCCATTATTGTTTCTATCGTTTGTTTTCGGATTTATGCAAGAGGTCTAGTTTAGCGATGATTCTTCGATCTTACCGCACCCCTTAACAAAAATTTACAATTATTCGACCTTTAGAGATCGCTATTGGGGGATAGTTATTTTTTGTTACAACAGTGGGGAGAAGGGAGCGGGTTTTTCAAGTGGGATTGGGAGTTAATCATGCTATTAAAAACCGATTCAGTATAACGGTAAAGTTAGACCGTCTTCACCGATAACTCTGGCTGAGTCATAGCGCTTCAATTGTAACGCGCCCACCTTCCACTGCCTCAATCTGAAGTTTAAAGCCATACAAAAGACCCATCCCTACTAACGGCTCTGCATCAGAAGCTGCCACATCAATAATCTGCTCTTGACCATCCCAGATCACAGAAGCTTTGTATATTTCAAAAACGACTTCGCTCCCATCGCCTAATGTGCCAATATCTCGATAGTACCAAGGCAAACCAATATCTGTGATGACAGAAAGCGGTAAAGACAAAAAGCTGGTGAATCCAGTATCAATGATAGCATCGAGTGCTATTTTCGGTGAGCCAATGGGATCGACTGCCACCTTGAGGATTGCTTCACAATTATTATTGACCACACCGAACATCATACAGGCTTTCTCTGGC
>VYMC01000271.1_pt1 | contig 10255 bp, 11 predicted proteins | sample 5115301 | NCBI WGS metagenome assembly VYMC01 (sample SAMN12291802, study PRJNA351875) | freshwater metagenome | isolation source: freshwater lake | place: USA: Michigan, Wintergreen Lake | collected 2013-08-08 | reverse complement strand
AGCTCAGCTTCCTTACGCGGAAGTGAATTCCGCTTCAGGATTATCGTTTGGAGCGACACTTTTCCTTTTTTTGCTAAAGACCTCAAAGAACAAGTAAGTATAGTAATATCAATGCGTTGTGTATTCCTTCAATGTCGCGATGTTGCAAAATGCGACACTTTTCAAAAAAAATACGACATCATTTCAAAGAACGAGTTCAGTAACACACCCCGCCCTAAAGGGCACCCCTCTCGAGAGGGGACGAACACCTTGATGTCGTTTTGAGCGACATTTTTCATTTTTTGCGACATGGATGAAGAAAAAGAGCGAGAAGTGCAGAAAATCTGCAGTGCAAAGATAAGGAGTGGGGGGAATTGAAATAAATGAAAGATTGTAGTAAGAATTTTGGTAAATTTGTTCATAACAAAAGTAAAATTGAAACAACGAATTTACATAGATACTTCTGTAGTAGGTGGTTACTTTGATGAGGAATTATCAAAAGATAGAATTACACTTTTTGAAAAGTGAGAAATCATGAAATTTCAGAATATTGAACAAGAAGATAAAGTAAAAGATAAACAGTTTGACGCTATAAAAGTTATGCGTGAGCTTAGAAATAAATTAAGTAGTGAAATAATGAATATGACTTATGAAGAGGAAAGGGCATATTTGGATAAATTACTTGAGAAAGGAAAAACAAAACTAGTAGGGCAGTAATATTGAAATAGAAGGTTGAGCTTGAAGAAAGATTTTTGATAAATTGTATAGTATGGTATTTTAATAATTTGTATATATTTGTGATAATTAGTCATTTAATTGACAACAATCATGTTTAATAATCAATAACGTAAATTCATAAAAATATGGACTTTAAAGATCAAATAAAACAAATTGGTGAAAGAGTTACAAAACTTAAAGACCAAATTCAAACAGAAGAAGCAACTAAAAATGCTTTGATAATGCCATTTTTACAAACTTTAGGATATGATGTTTTCAATCCGCTTGAAGTAGTTCCTGAATTTGTAGCAGATATAGGAATTAAAAAAGGAGAAAAAATTGATTATGCAATATTTAAAGATGGAACACCGACCATATTGGTGGAATGTAAACATTGGGCTCAGAATCTAAACTTACATGATGGACAACTTCTTCGTTATTTTCATGCTTCAAAGGCAAAATTCGGGTTACTTACAAATGGCGTTACTTATCGCTTTTACTCTGACCTAGTTGCTGCTAATAAAATGGATGAAAAACCATTTTTAGAATTCAATATTACTGATATTAAGGACAATCAAATAGAGGAATTAAAGAAATTTCATAAATCATACTTTGATATTGATAGTATAGTAAATACTGCTAGTGAATTAAAATATACAAATGAATTAAAACATTTATTTCAGCAAGAGCTTAATAACCCTTCAGCTGACTTTGTTAAACATTTTGCAAAACAAGTTTATCCAAGCGTAATAACAGCCAAAGTGCTTGAACAATTTACTAACCTGACTAAAAAATCAATTCAGCAACATATTAGTGATATTATAACGGAGAGATTAAAAACAGCATTAACAAAAGAGGATGCTACAACAAAAGAGCAAGAAGATTTATTAACTGAAATACCAAAGTTAGAAGAAAATAAAGTTGTTACAACTGCTGAAGAGATGGAAGGGTTTATGATTGTGAAAACTATTCTACGACAAAAAGTAGATGTTAATAGAATTACTTATAGAGATGCACAATCATATTTTGCAATTTTATTAGACGATAATAATCGTAAAACTATATGCAGACTATATTTAAATGGAACTAAAAAGCAATTTGTTACACTTGACGAGCAAAAGAAAGAAGTTAAAACTGAAATTACAACTTTAGATGATATTTTTAATTTCTCAGAAACACTATTTAAAATAGTGGAAGCTTTTGATAAATCTAAAGAGACATCTCAACAAGTTGCGAAATAAAACATACTAGAAACTATGATTTAGAGTATTTACATTTTTGGATTTTTCCCCAAAAAAAAGGGGCTTTCGCCCCTTTGGAATTAGTTATAGTTTTGGTCCGGCATTTTTGACGGCATCACTTACGCCTTGCTCATACTTTTTGAAGTTGTTGATGTATCTTTCTGCTAGTTCTTTTTTAGTTTGGTTATACTCTGCTCTATCTGCCCATGCATTAGAAGGGTCGAGTACTTCACTTGGTACTTCGGGGCAGCTTGTAGGAATCTCAAAGCCAAAGATTTCATCTTTTTTGAATTCAACATTATCCAATTTACCTTCTAAAGCTGCATTCAAAACATTGCGTGTATGCTTTATAGAAATACGATGACCTACACCATACTTGCCACCAACCCAGCCGGTATTTACTAACCATACATTTGCACCACTTTGACTTACTTTCTCTTTAAGTAATTCTGCATATACAAATGGGTGGTGAACCATAAATGGAGCTCCAAAGCAAGCAGAGAAGGCAGATTTTGGCTCTTTACCAATACCTTTTTCAGTTCCTGCAATCTTGGAAGTATAACCTGAAATGAAATGGTATTGTGCTTGCTCCTGAGAGAGTTTTGCTATAGCAGGTAATACACCAGAAGCATCGCAAGTAAGGAATATGATATTTTTAGGATGTGAATCAACTTTCTTTTCAGGCAATGAATTAGGGATTCGTTCTAATTTGTATGAAGCACGAGTGTTTTCAGTTTGTGAGTCATCATCTAAATCAATTAGTCCGGTAAGTTCATCAAAAACTACATTTTCAAGGACTGTACCATAGCTTTTAGTGGTTTCATATATCTCAGGTTCGGAATCTTTTGAAAGTCGAATAACTTTAGCATAACAACCACCTTCATAGTTAAATACACCTTTATCAGACCAGCCATGCTCATCATCACCAATTAACTTACGTTTAGGGTCGGCAGATAACGTAGTTTTACCTGTGCCTGATAATCCAAAGAACAAAGCAACATCACCATCAGGACCGACATTGGCAGAACAGTGCATTGACATTACTTTTTGTAATGGCTTGAAGTAATTCATTACTGTGAAGAAGGTCTTTTTAGTTTCACCTGCATAGTTTGTACCACCTATTATAGCAAGTTTTTCTTTTAGATTAAGTGCAATGACAGTTTCAGTGCGAGTGCCATCAATATCAGGATTAGCTTGGAAGAGAGGAGCAGCGATTAGAGTAAACTCGGGTACATGATTTTCGAACTCCTCTTTTGAAGTAGGATTGATGAACATGTTATTTACAAATAAAGATTGCCAAGCAGTATCTGTAATAATTCTAATAGGTATTCTGTAATCTTTATCAGCACCAACATAAGCATCTAGTACAAATACATCTCGTCCTTGCAAATGAGCAGAAATCCTTTGATGTATAGTCTTGAAATTATCTTCAGTAAGGGATTTATTGTTTTCCCACCAAACATGGCTTTCGCTTGTTGATTCTCTGATAATAAATTTATCATCAGCAGAACGTGCGGTATGTTTGCCAGTAGAGACAACTAATGCGCCACCTGGAGTAAGTCGTCCTTCATTTCTTTTGATAGCTTCTTCAACTAAATTAGCTACTGGTAAATTCCAATAGATATTGCCTAAATTACTTAAGCCGTGGTTTTCGAGTCCAAATTTAGAACTATAAAAGTTCTTAGCATTTACGTTACTCATTTTACCTCTAAAAACATTTCAAACACAAGATAAAAAAATAAATTACTAAATCTGATTGAAAAGATTAAAGAAATTTTCAGAAAGTGAATGAAAAAGGGGCTTTCGCCCCTTTAGAATTTGTAACATTTGCAAACTACATTCTACTTCTAAAAGCTGAGAATGCTTTGCTTACTGCATTGAAAATCCCCAATGCTTGATTGACAGGTGGAGAAACTTTTTCATAGACATTATTGACTAAATCTTCCATTGGCTCAAGAGTTTTAAAAAGCTTTTCAGTGCCGTCTTCAACAGTAGATGCAAGAGAGCGGATTTGAGTAGAAGTCGCATCATAATTATCGAGACTAGTTTCAACTCTTTCTTTCAATGATTCTAAGTTTTTCATAGATTGAGAAACTTCGTGCTTAAGTTCGTTAAGATTAGTCAAGGTATTATTAGCATTTTCTTGAAGCTGAGAAATACCTTTCAATAAATCTTGAACTTTTACAGTAAGGTCAGTAAATATCTTAGTAAGATTGTTAAGAGCAAGAATAGCATAAAAAGATAGCACAGCTATACCAAATAATGCCACAAATGCCATGAATTTCAAGCCATTATCCATTGAAATCCTATGAGTTTAATTCTTGCTTAAAAGTATCAATTCCAGCTTTAGTAGCTTCACGAAGATTTTCAAATTTGCCAGAAATTTCATCTCGTGTAGAGTTAGCTTTTAGCTTAGCACTTGTAAGGATGCTATCTGCATTGCTAAGTATTTCATCAGCTTGGCGTTTAGCAGCATCAACCACAGTTTGTGCTTTAAATCTACCTTCATTGAAGGCAGCTTCAACTTTTGGAGCCATTTCAGCAGCTTTTTCTTGAACGAAATCACTTGCTTTATCGTAGGCAACTTTTGATTTTTCAGCTAATTCGCTACGAAGCTCAGCACCAGATTTAGGTGCTAATAGAAGTGCTGTAATAGCACCAACTGCACCACCTATTATAGCTCCGAAAACGAAGCCGCGTGTGTAAGATGAATTGTTATCAGACATTTTATTTCCTTTTAATTATTTATTACTACCAATTTTCTTCAACGTAATTTTTTTTGTTTTGTTCTTTTAGAATTAACTCTGCAACTTCCCTTATACAACCATGACCACCGTCACTATGGCAAATAATATCCACTTTTTGCTTTACTAACTCTACAGCATCTTTTGGTGCAAATGATAAGCCAACAATTTTCATTGCATGCAAATCATTTACATCATCACCAATATAAGCAATTTCTTTTAAGGGTATGCTATACTTTTCAGATATGAACTTTATATTTTCCTCTTTATTGTTTGTACTCATGATTAATTCATCTATTTGAAGTTTCTTTGCACGAACTTCAATAATTGGTGAAACGCTATGAGTAACGAAAGCAGTTTTAATCCCTGCCTTTTGAAGCAAAGTAATGCCCATACCATCTTTAGCATTGAAGCGTTTTAGCGAATCGCCATCTAAAGTGTAATACATACCACCATCGGTGAGAGTGCCATCCACATCCATAGCAAGTAACTTGATTTGGCTTAGAATCTCTTTTTGAGAGGTTGTTAGTTCCAATTGATTGTTAAAAAGTTTGAAAAATATATTTATAAATTAAGAATTAGTTCACTGAAAAAATACAGAATTGAAAAAATACTACAACATAAGAATATCAATCCTTGAGGAATTGCAGGAAATTGCAGTAGCTGCTTTATCAGATTTTCCATTTGAAGGGATAGTTCAAGAAAATGATACTATAATTATTACAGTTAATGAGGATAATTACTCTGAAAATACAGCTAATGAAATTAGTGGATTGATAAGTGAATATGATATTAAGTTTGAAATTATAGAAGTAGAATCACTCAATGATAAAAATTGGAATGAAGAATTTGAAGCAAAAGTACCGGCTATCCATGTAAATGATAGAATTGGAATAGCACCAGAATGGAAAATTGGTGAACTTACCGAAGAAATAAAGATTAAGATAAATCCTAAAATGTCATTTGGGACTGGTGAACATTCTACAACAAAACTTTGCTGCCAACTATTAGATGGCTTAGTCGATAATAGTTCATATTGGGTTGATGCTGGCACAGGTACAGGTATTTTAGCAATACTTGCAGTTAAGTTAGGAGCAAGAGAAGTATATGCTTTTGATAATTATGAATGGAGCTATGAAAATTCACTTGAAAATGTGAAGCTAAATGAAGTAGATAAGCAAGTGAAAGTAGATTTAGCAGATATAGATTTAATAGAAATACCAAAAGCTGATGGAATCGTAGCGAATATATTTACAAATTTAATACTTAGTAGTATGCCTAAATTCTATAAATCATTAGAAGATAGCAAAGGTGATTTAGTTTGCTCAGGTATATTAAAGTATGATAAAGAATTGATAGTAGCAAAAGCGAAAGATGTTGGATTTAGATTAATTAAAGATGTAACAGAAGATGAGTGGATTGCATTCCATTTCAAAGCTGAGTAAAGATGAATAGAGCTGTAATAGATATTGGTACAAACACTTTACTAATGGTTGTAATAGATGAAAATTTGAATATTATTGATGATTTTCAAGAAATTGCAAGGTTGGGTGAGGGAGTAGATAAAAATAGAGTTATTAGTAAAGATGCAATAGATAGAGCTAAGTTAATTTTGAGAAAGTATCGCACCTATTTACAGGATAATAATATAAGCCAAGTAATAGGCATTGGTACATCAGCTTTAAGAGATTCTAACAATAGAGAAGAGGTTGTACGAGAGTTAGAAGAATCGCTTGGATTTCAAATAAAAGTTATAAGTGGTGAGGAAGAAGCTAAATATACTTTTTTAGGTAGTATTGATGAACAAGATGAAGCAACTGTAATTGATATAGGTGGAGGAAGTACAGAGATTGTTTCAGGAACTAAAGAAAAACTTAATTTTAGAATAAGTTTGGATATTGGAGCTGTAAGAATAGCAGAAAGATTTACCGGAAAGCCACCATTTGAAAAGACTAATCATAATAAAGCGAAAGAGTTCGTCAATGATGAACTAAGTAAAATTGATGTTAGCAAGATTTCAAAAAAAATAATAGCAGTTGCTGGTACTCCAACAAGTTTAGCTCAAATTGCATTAGGAAAAAATTATTTTAAAACTGAAGAGATTAATAATTATAAATTTGCGAGTAAAGATTTGACACAAATCACAAAAATGATTGCTGAAATTACTCCAATTGAGTTGATAGAAAGATACAATATTCATCCGAATAGGGCTGATATATTAGCTTCTGGAGCTATAATTCTTGATGAATTTATAGCTAAGATGAATACAACTGATTTCACCGTAAGTACAAATGGCTTACGATATGGATACGCAAAAGACATTACAAACTTTAACTAATACATAAATGAAAAAACTACTTTTAATAATTGTTTCAATAGCAATGCTTGCCTCTTGTGGCAAAGAATCTAAGCTTCTAAAAGAAGAACTAAAGCCAGATAATATTGCTGATTTGAGCAAAAGAATAGCTGAAGATGAAAAGTTTAGCAAAGAGGATTTGGATATTTTCCTTTCTGGCTTTTCTTATTTCTCCTCATTGAAGGACTCGCTAAAAGGTAAAACTGTTGGTGATATAATCACTTTAGAAAGAGCTAGGCAGCTTCGCAATTCAAAAGAAGCTGTTATACAAAGCATGACAAGAGTTGAAATTATGAATAGTTTGATTGTGGGTATTGATTCATTAGAGAGAGCGAAAGAAGCTGGTCAAGAAATTATTATTTTTAATTTCAAGTTTCAGAATGTTTCTATTAGGGATTTCAAGAATGTAAAAGGATTTATTGATTTATTCAATGAGCAAGGAATACTCATTAAAAGATACATAGTAGAGATGAATAACATAGTACCTACTGGGAAAATGGTTTCTCTTCGCTACCCTTTTGCCTTTGATGTAAATTCAGAAAGAGATAGATTAGTTGCTGATAATTGGCAAAAATATACTAAAATTTGGAAACCGACTTTGGTAGAGTTTACAGATGGAAAGAAATTAACTTTAAATCAAAACTAACTAAGTAATAATAAGAAGTAAAAAAAGGGGCATAAGCCCCTTTTTTCATAAAAATACTTTATTAATATTTAATTAATTATAGAATATTCACTTCACGTTCTAAAACAATACCAAACTGGTTTTGTATGTCCTCTATAATAGAATTAGAAAGAGCAAGTAGATCAAGACCTTTTGCTTTTCCTTTATTAATTAAGACTAATGCGTGATTAGGTGAAACAGCAGCATCAGTATCTAAATAAGACTTTCCTTTCCAACCTGCTTTTTCAATTAGCCAACCAGCAGAAACTTTCATTAAATTTTCATTTACTATAGAGAATACCTTAGCATCAGGAAATTTGGAAATTAATTCATCAGCTTGAAATTTAGTGATAATAGGGTTTTTGAAGAAGCTACCACAGTTCCCAATTTTTGCAGGGTCAGGTAGTTTCCTTTGCCTGATCGAGCAAATTGCATTGAATAAGTTTTTTTGATTTAATTCTAAGTTTGAATTGGCGAGCTCTTCTTTTATTTCGCCATATTCTATTTTATAACTTGGAGTTTTACTTAATTGGTACTCTACAGAAGTAATGATAAATTTATCTTTGAGAGAATTTTTAAAAATAGATTCCCTATAACTGAAATCGCATAAAGGTGCATCTAAATAATCCATCATCATTGAACGAAGATTTAATCCGTGAACTCTTAGACAAAAATCTTTTTGTTCAACACCATAGGCACCAATATTTTGCACTGGTGCAGCTCCAACTTTACCAGGAATAAGAGCTAAATTTTCTAAACCAAAATAATTATTATCAACAGTAAAAGCTACGAAGTTATGCCAAATTTCTCCTGCACCTACTTGCAAAGTAACACTATTGCTATCATTGCTAATGATAGCAATTCCTTTTATATCTATATTTACTACTAATCCATCAAAATCATTTGTAAACACGATATTTGAACCACCACCGAGTATGAATTTATTACTTGACTTCCAAATTTCAGACTCAACTATAAATGCAAGCTCCTCTAATGTATTTACTTTGAAGTAATACCTTGCCGTTGCATCAATTCCGAATGTATTAAGTTCCTTTAGACTATAGTTTTCTTGTATCATATTATATTATTCTACAAATTCTATTTCAATCTGTTCATGTTTTTCAAATCCAGCTTTTTTTGTACTTTTAGTAACTTTATCACTAAAGGAATAAAGTAGCCAACCTGTATTATGGTAAGTTGAATTTATAGATTCCTCCAAAGATAGCATACCGATGTCGTCCCTAGTTGGCAATTTATCTTTAGCAACACCAATACTTTTTGCCAATTCTACGACTACTTCAAACGAGGATTGAGTTAATTGCTCTGAATCATAAGTAATATATTCAGAAACTGAGTATTCATTGTCTTCTGTACTTAAATTTTCTAAAGTGGAATAATCAATGGCATTTATTTTTGAATCAACTTTAAACATATTTGATACTTGAATAGAATCTTCATATAAATCTTTTATGTTATATTGTTTACCATGAAAGCTATGCATTAATATTATATCTTTAATACCTCCTTTTATGAGACCCTCTTTAGAAGAATATAGTTTAAGAGTAGCTTCTTTTATTGAATTAAAAGTTTTTTCAAATTGTGATTTGAATAATTCTTTCTCCTCTTTATCATTAATTTTATTTAACATACCATCTAACATTGAGCTCAATGATTTTTCTAAGATAGTCTTAGTTATGTTGCTATAATCTTCCCAGTTAATTATATCTAAAAAAACTCCTTCTTGAGAAATTTTATACTTTAGCTCAATTTCTTGAAATAGTGAATTGCTAACCTCAGTAAGAATTTGAGCCATCAATTCATCACTAGAATAGATATCAAAATCAGAGTAATTACATAAAATTGTATAATCTTTTTCAGTTGAATCAAGTACTGTCAATCTAAAAGTATAATTAATAGTATTAAATTGGGTAGTATCTCCATCATTGACTTTGAAGTCATACTTGGCAGCTCTAAACTTATGAGATTCACCTTTATCCCAATATGTAAATACTAAAACACTTGAATCTTTGGCATTTATCTGTGCGAGAGCAGATTCGTTAAAAATTACTGAAACTAAAAAAATCAGTAATAAAGGTTTGAAGAATTTCATTTATGACCTAAAAAACAAAAAAGGTCGGTTTTTATACCGACCTTGCAATTTAGTTAAATTACTCCAAGTTCCTTACCGACTTTTTTGAACACTGAGACTGCTTGCTCGATATGTTCTGTTTCATGTGCGGCAGAAATCTGAATTCTAATTCTATCTTTACCTCTTGGTACAACAGGAAAAGAGAAAGCGATTACATAAATTCCTTCTTCCAATGCTTTATTAGCAAAATCCACAGCCAGTTGAGATGAATTTTCAAATTTGCTAAACATTATTGGAGTTATAGGGTGGATACCAGGAATAATATCAAAACCGGCAGAAGTCATTTCACTTCTAAATAGCTTTGTATTAGCTTCAAGTTTATCTCTCAAGTAAGTTGTTTCACTTAAAATCTCTAAACATTTGATTGAAGCTCCGGCTACAGCAGGGGGAATAGTATTAGAGAAT
>VYMC01000270.1_pt1 | contig 10283 bp, 11 predicted proteins | sample 5115301 | NCBI WGS metagenome assembly VYMC01 (sample SAMN12291802, study PRJNA351875) | freshwater metagenome | isolation source: freshwater lake | place: USA: Michigan, Wintergreen Lake | collected 2013-08-08 | reverse complement strand
TTCTGTGCATTTGGCTAAATAGATTTGTTTGTCTTTAAATTTAAAAGCAGACTTGGTAAATTCGGCACTTCCTCCCTGATGTTTTTTCTTAAAGTTAGGATACTTAGTACGACCGGCAAAGAAGTTAGTGAAAGCTGTTTGTAGGTGTCTTAACCCTTGTTGTAAAGGTACACAACTAACTTCGTTTAAAAAGTCTAATTCTTCTTGCTTTTTCCACTCGGTTAGCATTGAAGAAGTTTGAGCGTAGCCTACTCTTTCTTGCTTTTCGTACCAAGCTTGTGTTCTGAGATGGAGAGCTTTATTGTAAACCAATCTTACACAGCCCAAAGTGCGCCGCAATAGCGACTCTTGTTCGGGTGTGGGGTAAAATCGGTAAGAATAGGCTTTCTCCATATCTTACATTCTGGCATATATCGTGTAAATGCGCTAATATTTAACGATAAAGCCGTCGTAGAACGACGGGGTTTCAGACCCAAAATTTTCGATGAATTCCCTCAATGGTAGCCCCGGAATTAAAATCCTCGCTATAGACCGTGGTGATTTGATTTAAGCGAGCGGTCGCCCAGATCTGGGCATCCCAGTAGGAAAACTGGTAACTTTCTACTCCACGGGTGGCTTCCAGAACGATCAACTCGGTGATCGGAACTACCTCACAGGCTATTAGATATTGACGGATGCGGGCCAGAGCCTCTTCGTGGGTTAGCAGGGGGCGACGGCTGCGGGTGACGGCCTGAAAGAATTCTCCCATCACCTGCGGGCTGATGACGGCGCGGGTGGTGCGGATCAGGTCATCGACAACGGTTAATGCCCGTTCCCGTTTGCTTTTCTCGGCGATATCGTAGAGATAGACCAGAATATTGGTATCGAGCAGGACTCTATCGTTCATAGAGATCCTCCCTTCGCCAATCCCTTTTACCCGGTTGTGATGGGCGGTTTTCGAGACCGGCGATAAAGGCCTTTTCTCGCTCCCAAGCGCTCAAGTTCGGGGTAGGAGATTTGACGGAAATTATGTGTTGGTCGATCGCCTGTCGGATGATCTCGGCCTCACTCAGTCCCGTCTGTCGGGCTTTCTCTTTTAGTAAATTATTCTGCTCGGCTTCGATATAAATTTGCTTGCGGATTTTGCTGACCATAGCCAGTTTAAGTATATACATTACATTATACATTACTATAACCGTCGTGAATCGTAATCGCCAGTTGTTCTATATGTCTGAACTTTTACTATACATATGTACTGTAATGCCCGAAAACTCTTATCCGTCAATGGATAAACTCATTAACCTTTCTCAATCTACTCATGTTTATTGTAATATTTCTTAATAGACGGGGATGGAGTATATTTGCTAGAATTTACTGACCGTAATTCTCCTCTCCAACAAAAGTAGATTTATGCAGCCAGTCCTAAGTAATTTTATATGGAGAGTTAAATTATAAACCTCTTGCATAATTAATTTTTCAGGGTTCAAAAACGGCAAAAATAAGGATTAAATTGCATAAAATCTGTGAATAGACCATTTAATTAATTATTATTCATTCTTAATTCTCCTGACTCGGAGACTACTGGCTACTGACTCCTAACCCCAACAACAATTTTTGATTTTTACAAGAGGTCTTATGTCATCAACTGCCTACGAAACTGATTATAATCAATGGCTAAAAGAGACGGTAAAACAGTTACGAAGATGCTCTAGCCCTAACTAGAACTGCGCTAAAGCGCAACTACAAACCTATCAGAAGCCTAATATTCCCAAAATTATCGGTAAGGCTTTTTGACAGGCTTGGGCAAGTTTGCTGGCAGGTTCCAAAGCTTTAGCAGTTGTTTCGAGAAAATTAACTGCTCGTTGGGCTTTCTTTTGCAGTCCGGCATCATCAGGATTTTGACTAGCTTGGGCAATCTTTTTCACTTGATTGGCGGCTTCGGCTTTTTCTTCTGCATCTAAATGGCTGTCAATTTTAATCGCCTGGGTTAGTTCTTGCAGTAAGGCTTTGAGTTGGGCGTTTTCTGGGGAGGCATCGGCTGCAATTTGGTTAATGGTATTGGTTACATCGCCGATGATTTCGCCGAAATTGACGGCAGAATTATTAATATCGCGGATGGTAATATTTGGGGAACTGTCGTTACTATTGCTCATGGCTTTTGCTTCTACATGGATGGGACGGTTGGCGAGGGTTTTGGTAATTTCCATCATATCAACACTTTGTTGGCGATAGATGGCAATTTCCGTGTCTTTGGCGGTGAGTTGTGCCTTATATTGGGCTTCGAGGGCTGCTAGTTGTATTTGATAATTTTGGTTCAATTCTTGATGAATTCTCTCTTTATCAGTATCGGGGGGTACATGGACTTTTACCACTATCACGCCATCTCCTTTATTGGCAATGCTCTGTATCTGAAGCGGCGTATCTTCATTCTGCACTTGCACTTCTTTTAAGGCAGCAATGAAGGCTTTCCAATCTACCCCATTGCGGAAAATGAGGTCAACGGTGTCGAACATTTCGGCAAACAATTTAGTAAATTCGCCCGGTTGAAATTCGCCACTGCTGGGGCGGCGCTCTTTCTGCCCATTAAGCAGGTAAATATACTGGCAGTCAATCTCATCCAGTTGGGTGGTGGCATCAATATTCCAATTTTCCACGCAAGCACCCGTCAGAGTAGCATGGCGCAAATCGGTATTGACGGCGTTGACTTCGGTGAGGTTTGCCCCCGCAAGGTTGGCGTATTGCAAGCTGGCTTCACTGATATTCGCTAGGCGCAAGTTGGCAGTTTGCAGGTTTGCCCCGTCTAGGTATGCCCCCCGTAAATTGGCTTGGGCAAAGTCTTTTCCGCTTCCGGTGCGGGAATAAATCAGGAAATCCCTAACCTGGGGATTGACTAACAAGGTATTGCCGGGGCGGGCTAATTCCAATTTAATTGCCTGCTTGAAGCAGGTTTTTTTCAGGATGGCGCGGTTGAAGTTGGTATTTTTCAACCTCGCACCCGTGAAATCTGCCTCGGTTAAATTAGCTTGAAAAAAGGATGTGCCACCAATAGCAGCAAAGGCTATCACAATTTGACGCAACCAAGGATCTCGGCTTTCCTGTTTGAGGGTCAGCCAACCGAGCCAACAGTAAAATAGCGTCAAGGCTCCGGCTGTGCCTCTGGCTACGGCTCCGGCTACGGCTGAGGCTCCGGCTACGGATACGGCTCCGGCTCCGGCTCCGGATACGGCTTCCTCTCCGGCTGAGGCTCCGGCTACGGCTAGGGCTAGGGCTAGGGCTACGGCTAGGGCTACGGCTAGGGCTACGGCTCCGGCTCCGGCTCCGGCTACGGCTACGGCTGAGGCTCCGGCTCCGGCTCCGGCTACGGCTACGGCTAGGGCTACGGCTAGGGCTCCGGCTACGGCTAGGGCTAGGGCTACGGCTCTGGCTACGGCTAGGGCTAGGGTTACGGCTCCCTCTCCGGCTACGGCTCCGGCTACGGCTAGGGCTACGGCTAGGGCTACGGCTAGGGCTACGGCTACGGCTCCGGCTACGGCTCCGGCCAAAATATTTTTAAGCCAAGTGACAGCGCAAAAACAGATGAGAAAAATTAAGATTGACCAACCAGCAACTTGGTTTTGTGTACTGGATGAATCAAAAATTAAGCCCACCAGATAAGCGGCTGCGGAGGAAAAAAAACTCGAAATCACAATTAACACCAAAGCCAACCCCAACAAAATCACCACCCACCGCTTCGGCAATCCCGCCTTCGCCTCGGCAAACTTCACCCCCGTCAAATTCGCCCGACTAAAATTTGCCCCGCGTATATCACAGCCACTGAAATCCGCCTCTGCTAAGTCCGCGCCGCGAAAATTACCACCCCGCAAGGATTCCCCCCGGAAATCCCGCCGCCCGTTTTTGTACTGTTCAATAACTGCTGCTGCCTTCATCGCCTACGAAATTGCCATACTATGCCCTCAATCTTACTACAAGTCAGAAAGCGGGTTTCTTTAGAGAATCTGATTGATACTCCCACCCCAGCACTTCGGGATTCTTGGTTCAACGAGTCCACGTTCAAAAACCTGGCATTTTTATGGGCAATCGCGTCAGGTTCCCCACCTCACGTTCTAGAATATATCTGGATTTCCCCCATAGATATCTACTACAATAGCCGAAAACTGGCTCTTCTGGTGTTTGTGTGGAAGGAAGAAGAATAAGGATAATTTGGGTGGATCTCAATTTGGTAGAAATATCTAGAGGACGTTTTGGGCGCACGCAACTACGTTTACCCTTCTGAGTATGAATTTTATCTGCAATCATCCCTCGATCGAGTATTGTTTAAAACAACAATTAATTAATATTTTTCCAGAAAACAACCATAAATTAACTTTCTATCGTTGCCTAAAAACTGATAGTATCCTCTATCGTTCACCTCTGTTTTATTATTTTACTCCCGCTCAATGTCAAGCTATATTTAACCATTTAATCGCCCTTTTTCCACAAATTCAGCTTAAGGAAGGATGGCTAGAATTATTATTAGATCAGCAATTTTTGTCCTTTTGGTTACTGAAACTAAACGATTTAATTGATAAATTTTTCTTCGATCAGCTTCCTCTCCATCCCAGAGGAGAATTTTTCTTTTTATTTCAATACACCCACGCTCGCTATTCTAGTTTGTTACAACTGCTCAATCGGGAAAAAGTTAGTTTAATCGAGCCAGAACTATTATCATGGCATCATCCCGCCGAAATAGCCTTAATCCTGCAAATTTTAACCGTTTGTGATTGTTGGGAACGCCAGAAGCTCTATCCCTTAACTGCAAATTTTTGCGAAGCGATGCTCAATTTTGAGCGTAACTGTCGCATTATCGGAGAATCATCCCCAATTCAGCGATCGAGATTAGTCCTGATTAGCGTCAGTCAAAAACTACTTAACCGTCTTCTCCGTCAAAAATGGCAACTGCTGCCGATGACGGAACTATAAAAATATTAACTTTTATGAATTTAGTGGACAAAACCATCAGCTTATGATAGATTCTAATTAGTGTGAGGAGCGAACCAGAATAGAGAGCCGAGACGAAACATGGACAGTCGCCGGCTCTCTTTCTGTTGTTCAGGAATTATCTTTTTCTTGGCGATATTTAATAAAAGTGGGCAAATCAACCCGAAAAGAGGAATATTTCGGGGAAGGAGAGATGATAGGTGCGGGCCAATCCCTGTCTTTCTTATTTAAGGATTCTACTGGCTCAATAGTCTCTAATTCCGCTACAAAATCATCGATGGGAGCCACTTCATCCCTTTCTTGATTCTCTGTCTGAGACCAAGGCTCAATCGCAGCTGCCTTGGCAACAATGGCTAAATCTGGGGAAAAATTGCGATCGCTACCGCGTTGGAAATACTGGGCCAAGGCCGCTTTATACTGGAGGGTGTAGCGTTGCTGACGTTGAAGACGGGTGCGTAATTCCTGCAATTGCTGGTCATAGTTGCAGAGTTGTTGGCTTTTTTCCTGATAACTTTCCTGAATTAAGGCACATTCTCGCTCTAAACGGGCTAATTGTTGACGCGTGAGGGTCAATTCTGCGGTCAAATTGGCAATAATCATCGGTTGCCGTTGTTCTGCTTGACGATACTGTTCGATTTCTCCTAAAGCTCGCTGTAATTGTTGCTTTTCGTATTGCAGTTCCTCCTTTTGCTGCTGGATTAGGGTATCGCAACTTTGCAAGCGACGATGTTGCTCGGCTAACCGCGATCGCAGTTGACCGAGAGCTTGCTCCCGTCGCCAGATTTCCGCCTGTAATTCTTGATTTTGTTGACGTAAATGAGAGGATAGAGCTGCCCAATCTGTCTCATCTGTGGATTGACTCTCATGCTCGACAATTTCAGCAGTGATGACAGTATCCGCATGGGTGAGATGCTCGAGGTACAGGTCGGAATTATCGTTCATAAAAGCCAAAGGATGAGGAAACCTAGAAGTTTACAGACGTTAAAAGCCTTCTATCGTTCCCAAAAAAAATGGGAACCGCATTGTTAGAGACTGCCGCGCGGTTCCACTGCCGATCCTTGAGAGGAGAACACTATAAATAACTATAAGCTTATTAGGAATTTTTGTCAATACTTAATGAGAAATTTTTTCAATACGTTGGAGAGGAGAGGGGGATCGACTAATTCGCAGATAGCTGTATTGCGGGTATCTGGCCTGAGGCCAGGGAAAAATTAGCCACAGCAAAATTGACACAAGCACTGGTCGAGCGGGTTAGCGGCTCGATGTGCTTCAATAATCCTATAGTTTTTATTTTCCTTGTCGTATCATGCCACGTCCCCCGAAGAAAACCCCTAGCACCCCTGAACCTCCCGAAGAGCCAATTAAAACCACTCCTCCTCTACAACCTCTACAAATTATTAAAAAGGGTTCTAGGGCTGCAGTACCCCCCAAACCCCCAGAAACCCCTCCAGAAATAATTGAGGAAAAACCAGCCGAGGAAACGGTAAAATCAGTCAGTAGCGAGATAAAATCTCCTCTCCGTCCCCGTTTCGATTCGGCTCCTCTATTCCGAAAACCGATTCCCAAAGCAGAAATTCCCGTCATCGAAAAAGCGACGGGAGCTAATGGCGAAGTATTTAATCTGACCGATTCTGTCCTGATTACTGAACCTTTTGGTACTCGTATTCCTGCTATTATCGATAGTTTTTATGCCGATGATCAAGGCGAAATCTGGGCGCGACTCAAACCAGTGGAAGTTAATCCCGATTGTCGCTGGGAACAGGCCTGTATTCGCTCTCAGGGTTTGGTAAAAGCCGAGTAAAACAGTTATCAGTTATCAGTTATCAGATTTGAATTTTAAGTGTGCAGTATTAACAAGCAATTTAGATAATATCTCTGGCCTAATTAATTTTTGGGGATTCAAAAACGTCAAAAACAAGGATTAAATGGTATAAAATCTGTAAATAGACCATTTAATTGATTATTATTCATTATTAATTCTCCTGACTACTGACTTCTAATACTAACAACTTTTTGATTTTTACCAGAGGTCTGATAATTTGGTATTCTCAAAAGGTTTATTGGCTATGGTATGATTAAGGGCAGTTTGTTAGACTATGATATTTTTCATGATAAGTAGCTGGTTATAATTAAATTAAAAATGGATTTTAGGTTCGATCCCCCCTGCCCCCCTTGATAAGGGGGGTGCCGATAGGCGGGGGGATCCACCCTTAATCCCCCCTTAATAAGGGGGGCATCTGATAATTTTTAACGCCTACCTACTTAATCTGTTTTTATATCATATCATAGTGAACAAAATTCACTCTCTAAATTTGGGTTTAAATTATGATAACTACACTAATCGAACAAGAAGCAGAACCAATTTTAATTAGTGACTTAACTTGGAGAGAATTTAAAGCTGTTGAACAGCTAATCGATCGCCCAGGGTTAAGGTTATCTTTTTTGGATGGAGTTTTGGAGATCAGAAAAATACCAGGGAAAAAACACGAAACTATCAAAAAACGTATTGCTTCCTTAGTAGAAATTTATTTAGAATTTTTGGAATTAGATTTTACTCCTACTGGTTCTGTCACCCTAGAAAATGAATTTGAAAAGGTTAAAAGAGAAGGTGATGAATCCTATGAATTGGGAGCAAATAGAAAACATCCTGATTTAGTGATTGAGGTGGTTGTTAGTAGTGGAGTAATTAATAAACTGGAAGCATACAAACGGTTACAAATTCCCGAAGTTTGGTTTTGGATGAATGATGAGTTATTGTTTTATAGTTTAGGAAATGATGGTTATGAGGCTGTTAGTAAATCGCAACTTTTACCGAGTTTAGATGTAGATTTATTGATGGGTTGTATTGGTATAGAAAATCATGCCCAAGCACTGCGGGAATTTAGAGCAGGGATAAAAATTATTGAGCCAACATAACAATATTAGGACTTACGCAAAAGGGAACGAAAGTAGGGGTAATTCATGAATTACCCCTAGGCAAGAATAAGGTTTTCAGTCACATCTTGCGTAAGTACTGAATATAAAATGGTGATTTTTTCCGTTCTCTCGCATCAAGACTTGTGGAGTGTAACCTATGTTAGGATGTCTCTAGTATATTTCTTAAAAATTAATCTACAGGAATATCACCATGAGCTTACAGCGCACCTTTATCAAAATGGAAGGACAAATGGTCGAAGACCGCTACCAACTCCAAAATCTACTGGGGGTAGGCGGGTTTGGTGGCGTGTTTAAAGGTCAGGATGTCTTTTTAGGTAAAATTCTGCGGAATGTAGCCATTAAAATTATCGCCCCCTTGGATATTGAAAATTTTGCTGGGTTATACAAGGAAAAACGGGAAGCGGAATATACAAGACAACAAGGGCAACAACGGGACGAATTAGCTACAGCAGTGAATTTATCCCATCCCCATGTTGTTACTGGATTTCATGTCGGTCTATGGTGGTAGCAAGAGGAGGATTATCTCTATCTGGTAATGGAATTAGCCCAAGGGACTCTCCAAGATAAACTGCGGGACAAGCAACCCAGTGAAGCGGAAGTCGTGGACATTTTTTTGCAGGTTGCACGGGGATTGGATTACTTACACCGAGAAAAGCGGCTTATTCATCGTGATGTCAAGCCTGGTAATATTTTGCGTTGCCAAGAGCAGTGGAAGTTAAGCGATTTCGGGTTGTCGCGGCAGATGAGTGACAAATCTCAATCTCGCACTGGTAATATCGCTGGCTCAATCGCTTTTATGCCACCAGAGGCGTTTGGCAATGAAAGCGTGGTATCAACGGCGTGGGATATGTGGTCTTTAGGGATTTTGGGAGCGGCGCTGGTGGATGGGGGTCGTTTACCTTTTAACTATCAAAGTGAAATGGACTTAATGCTGAAGATTTATCAGGGGGATGTCAAGCTACCAAACAGGATTCCAGGTTAGCCCCTGTAGTTACTAATTGCTTGTTAAAGGACAGAAGCCAGCGCTGGAGTGCGGCACAGGTGATTGAATATTTATCAAACCGCCAGAATACAACAATAGCTCCAAAAGCGTCATCCACACCTCAACCAGTAAGCTCAGAGATAGAATTAAAATCAGATGTAGGGATGGATTATAGTAAACTGCGTGACTTACTCAAAGCAGGGAAATGGAAAGAAGCAGATGAAGAAACAGCAAGGGCAATGTTAGCGGTTGCAAACCTCGAAGAAGAAAGTTGGTTAGATAATGAACACATTGATAATTTTCCCTGTGCAGACCTCCGCACCATTGACCAATTGTGGGTAAAATACAGTAATGGTAGATTTGGGTTTTCTGTTCAGAAACGCATTTATCAGGGTTTAGGGGGAACGAGAGAATATAACCAAGAAATTTGGGAAAAGTTCGGGGACAAGGTAGGATGGAGAGAAGGAGGAAGCTGGTTGTCTTACATTGATATTACTTTTGATATGAAAGCACCCAAAGGCCAACTCCCATGTGATTGTTGGGGTTTTTGGTTTTTTAGGAATGATTTTTCGTTTGGGTCTTCTCTCGCGTCGAGACTTGTAGATTGTAACCTGTAAAGATTACAGAGAATTATTAAGATTTATCAACAAGTTAGGAGCGCAAAAAGATTATAAAATGTACAAATCAATTAAATACGCGACGTAACGCACCATTATTATTGAAGGAGATTTTAAAAAACATAATAAGTAGTCGTGCAAAATTAATTTCCTAGTGAAGATAGGCAAAAGGCAAGAGGCAGGAGGCAAGATGTGGTTAGATATGTGTAATTAATTTTGCTTAGGTACTTAAAATAAATTATTTAGCAAATATGAGGTGCGTTACTACATATTATCTATTATATGAGAAGATTAATAACAGAAATCGCGGATATAAATTTTATCATAATCAGATATAATCAAATTGGGTAAATAACCAAAATAATCTATGAATACGTTAGAACTTCGTGAACAAATCCAAAAATATGTTGAACAACTGTCACCAGAAAAATTACTTGTAGCAGTTGATTTTTTAGCATATTTGGCAACAAGAGAAGATGATGCTACTCAAGAGTTATTAGAGATTGTAGGATTTAAAGAAAATTTTGATCATGCTAGAGAAAATGTAAAACAAGGAAAGGTTATTACTGTTGACAAACTTAAACGAAAATATTAATTATACTGTTGTTATTAGTATTGATGCAGGGGAGTTTTTTGAATCTGCTTCTGCTACTTTACAAAAAAAGTTAGATAGATGTTTTGTAAGGATTCAGGTCAGGGGATTGACAAAAACAGAAAAAAGTGTAGATTGAGAGGATGAAGCAAAAAGAACCGCCGCCGCTACTAGACAGGGAAAGCCTGAAAAACCTGAC
>VYMC01000268.1_pt1 | contig 10378 bp, 4 predicted proteins | sample 5115301 | NCBI WGS metagenome assembly VYMC01 (sample SAMN12291802, study PRJNA351875) | freshwater metagenome | isolation source: freshwater lake | place: USA: Michigan, Wintergreen Lake | collected 2013-08-08 | reverse complement strand
CCCGTGGCTCTAGAAACCAATACATCTTTGGTGGTGGATTATGGTTCGCTGCTGAGAAAACTTTTACACCTCCTGGTACAACAACTTCATTAAATAGAAGATATGTTACCATTACTTATAATCCGAATAATGGACGTTCTTGGATGGTACCTGGAGTTACAACACAAAAGCCAAATGGTAGTGTTGAAACAAGAGTTGATAGAAATGATATAACAAAATACAGAACTTATTTCTCTACAGATTTTTCACCTGCAGATGGAATACCATTCGATAAAAACGATGGACCTAATTGGCCTATCTGGGATGCCGGTACTGAAAAAGACACTTTAAAAAGAAATAGGTACTTCGGTATTTATATAGATGATGTTAATCAAAGAAATAAAACAACTTTTGCTAAAGGACCAGCATTTATATCTGGTGAAGATATCTTTGCTGCTTACCACGATGGTGATTTAAGCTATTATGATGGTGGCGAGCAGAACAGAAGAAATCAAGGTTATCCTTTGGGATTACAATATGAGCAAATGATTTATTCTTGGGGTTTTGGTGATTATCAGAATTTCATCTTTATGAGAGTTGATATGATAAATCGCTCTAAAGATACCTTAAGAAATTGTTGGTTAGCTCCAGTTATGGACGTTGATATCGCAAGAACACCTGCTGTATTTATAGGTGCATCAAATGATAAAGCAAATTTCTATGAAAAAGACCCATCTTTGAACTTAGCTTTCCAATGGTCTAACCCAGAATTTGGTGAAGGTGGAAATGGATTTGGTTACTTAGGATTTGACTTCTTAGAAAGCCCAGCAGTAATGTTCCCTAAAAAAATAGTTGAAATTGTTAGAAATCCTAATGACCCTGAAAAGTTTGATACTATTTTTAGTATAGATACACAAAGCCCTGATTACAGATTTGTTCGAAAGGATTCACTTGTATATGCTAATTCATCACAACTTGGTTTGGTAACATTTAGAAACTGGTCTATTGCTGATGACCCTCTAACTGATGAAGAACGATATAACTTCTTATCAAAAGCAACTAGAGATGGTGATACAGGTCCTGGTGATAAAAGGTTTATGATGGCTACTGGACCTTACAATCTAAGACCAGGGGATACATCTAAAGTAGTATTCTCTATTCAATTTGCTTCAGCAAGTAAAGGTAAAGACCCTGATGGAACAGAAGAAGACTTAAAAGCATTGCTTACTATCAATAAATTTGCACAAGCAGTTTATGATAATAACTTCCAAGCTCCTTCTCCGCCTGATAGAGCTAGATTAAGTTCACGTCCAATAAATCATGGTATTGAAGTATCTTGGGATTTTGGCTCTGAAATGTCATTAGATACTAAAGAAGATGGTTTGGATTTCTTAGGTTATACATTATATAGGGCAAGAAGAACAGATTTAGTTGGATATGCACAAACTGAAGAATTAGATGGTCAATCAAGAAGAGGACCTTTAGGTTGGAAACCTATTAGAACATGGAGAATACCTACACCTTTTAGAAAATCATATTTAAGAAGTGGTAGAGATTTGTCTGATACAACCAAGTCATTCTTAGATTCACTTAGAATTGTAGGCCCATATACAAATGCAAATGGTAGTGTAATTGATACAATGGCTATCAGAGTCATGAGAATCGGACAAGGTTTCATTATGATACCTGATTCATTCAATTTCGCAAGATTTAGAAATTATGCTCCAAGAATTGCTGGAATTGATACTTTCGCAACTAATCAACCTTGGGGTAAATTCTATGTTGACCACTTTGGTTTAAATCCTGTTTTAACTACTCCTTTAGAATACAGAAATAAAGGTGTTAAGCTATTTGACTCTGTATGTATAGGTATTATTAAACTTAATAGAGCAAATCTAGCATACAATCCTCTATATTACAGAAGAAGTGTTACAAATATGAATCTAGCAGATTCAGCTCGTATTTGGACTAAGAATGGTATAATTAGACCTACTTTCTCAAGAACTGATACACTTAAATCAAAAGTAAAAGATACAATTACTAATACTTATCCAGACTCAGTACGAAATGGTCAAGTAGTTACAGTAACAGTAGAAATTGAGGATTTAAGAGTTGATACAGTTTATAATTTGAAATCCTACAAGCGATATGTTGATCCATCAAATGGTCAAGTTATTAGACTTATTGATATATTAACACCTCGCACTTTAGCTACTATGTTAACCGATAGTGCACATATTAGGGAAGTACTAGATTCAGCATATAGTTATCAAAGGCAGGGTTTAGCAACTTTTGAATTAGAAGGTCGGAAGGTAATAGTAAATGCAGATGGCTCGCGAACCACTACTAGTGACCCTGAGAATTTTGAAGAATCTGAGGTTGTTAGAGCAAAAGTAATTAGAGATTATTTTTCAAGTATTACTAGGAATAGGAAATTTGTTGACTTAGGAGATGATGATAATGATAATATTATCAAATATAATGCTGACCCAACTCAAACAGAAAAATTAGTAAATAATGTACCTTATTATTACAAGTTACTTGCCTTTGATGAAGGACACGTAAATCAACAAACAGAAGTTAAAATTAATGAAGGTCAAACTGGTCTTCCTAACTTTACTACAAGCTATCCAAGTGCAAATCCAGTTGGTTCTGGCTCAGTTAAATTTGATATTATAAGCCAAGATGCAGATAAATTAGGTGGAGTTAGAAACTTTAGAGTATTTGCAATTGATAATGATAGAGTAATGCAAAACTATTTAGGTGATACTTTAGAATTTACTTTCAATACTTTCTTCAATGAAGTTAGCTATACTCCTCAAAGTTCACTACTAAATAATCAAGAAGAAATAGCTGGTAACTACTACTTCTCTATTATAAATGGTGTAAATCTTAGTAAAAAAGAAACTTTCTACAATACATTTTTCAATTTTGAACCAAATTTATGTAGAAGCGATGCATTCCTAAGACCAACTGATAATACTGCAACTCACATACCTTTTGTATTACCACAAGGTACATATTTAAGAGATGGTTATTTATTAGCTAAAGATACAATTGTTGTTCCTGATCCTAACTCTCCAACAGGTTCTAGAGATTCAATCTTTGATATATTGTTCTCAGATTTAGGCTCTGGTTTCAATAAAGACATTTTCTTAAGAAAAGGTACTTTCACAACAGGTGACTTTACTGATAACGCTTACTGTTATGCTAATGGATTTACTCAAGGTAATTTAGGTCAATTAGGATTTAGTTTTGATTTTGCTTGGTGGCAACATGGTGGTATGTTCAGACCTGACTCACTTACAAGATTCCAAGGCCTAATTGATACGAATGTTACAACTGTTCCTATTAGATACATTGAAGGTGCCTACATTCAAAAAGACAGAATTATGAATGCCCAGCCTTTAAGAACTACATTAGGTAGTTATACATGGGTACCAGGTACAACTCCTGGAGTTGGTAATTTCCAATTCTCACAAGAAGAAGGTTTCAACAATGGTCCTGGTGAGTACTTGGTTGAATTTCTTCCAGGTGGTGAAGAAAAAGATGTTACACTCTCTTACGGTGGTGTTACAGGTGCAAATAGAACAACTGCTCTTTGGGATTTACAATACCTTAACGTAAAAGTTACTAACATTAAAGAAATGAAAACTGATTATCCTGGATTAGGAGAACAGACAGTGGGTTACAAAGGAGAACTTCCTCACTTTGTTTTACCTGATCAAGCTCCAGAAAGAAGAGTAGCTGGTACTACAATCGCTGAAGTTAATCACCCTGACCCTAGAAACTTAGGTGCTACTGAAACTCCAGCAAATGAATTCCAAAACAAATTTAATATCGCTGCTTTTGGTTGGGTTAATTCTAGAAGAGCTAACAAAGGTATTGCAAATTTCCCAAGGTTAATAGCACGTCCTAATACTGGTCCTTTAAGAGATAAAGATGCAACTTACACAGGTTTACCACAAGGTAGATATTATACTTCTGCTGTTTCCAAAGATGGTAAAAATGCTCAAATAGATTTTACTCATATTGTGAATATAGGTGGTATTCAATATGCTTTAGATTTTGCTAACATTGGAAGATTCAATAGAATTTCTCCTAGATTTTGGGACACTGTTGTTTATTCAGGAGCTGACCCTCAAAACGTATTCAAGCAAGATTTTAAAGCAGGCGATAAAATAGTATTACGTTCAACAGGTGGTGTATTTGGTCTTCCTCAACATGGCTCTAAAGTAAAAGTAGTTGTATCAGCTTCTAATGCTGGCGGAGATATTTCTAGTAAAGAGCTTGATGGTATTGGTATTGCTCCAAATCCATTCATGGTCTCTCATGAAGGTCAAGTTTCTTCTTACGATAATAAGATTTTCTTCACAAAATTACCTAAGGTTTGTACAATTGAAATTTACACTCTATCAGGTGAATTAGTTAGAACTTTACAACATGATGAAAACCTTTCTTCTGAAAATAGAGAAGGTGTTGAAGTATGGAACTTACTTACAAAGAATAAACAACGTGTAGCTTCTCAAATGTTTTTAGCTGTTATTAAAACACCTGGTGGCTCTGAAACAATTAAGAAATTCGCAGTTGTAGTAGGTAACTTTAGGTTAGCAGAGTAGGATTAATTAAATCTTTGGTAGGGCTTTAAATAGCCCTACCAAATAATAAAAGGGAAAAAAATGAAAAAATCTATTTTAATTTTAGTAGCTATTGCTACAGGCCTCACTCTCAATCTTTACGGTATTGATGAAAGTAGAGTAGTAGGCTCATCTTCAGGTGAGGATTTTAAAAAAGTTGGTGCTGCGGGTTCTCAATTTTTAAAAATTGGAATTGGTGCTCGTGCAAATGGTATGGGTGGTGCATTTAGCGCTGTTGGTGGTGATTTATCATCTATTTTCTGGAATCCAGCAGGTATTTATGGAATAAAAGGTACTAAAGCAGATTTCTCATATACACAGTATTTTGCAGATTTTACACATAGCTATGCTGCAGTTACAATTCCAGTAGGTGAACAATTCAGATTAGCTGCTAGCTTTGTTGGTTTCTCAAGTGGTGATATACCAGTTACTACAGTTGATAGACCTGAAGGTACTGGAGAATTTTTTAGGTCAAGCGATGTTTCTGCTAATTTGACTTTTGCTGGTAAGTTAACGGAACAATTTACTTTCGGTATAACAGGTAAATACATAAATAATAGCTTTTATAGTATGGTTGCTGATGGTTTTGCATTTGATGTTGGTACTCAATATGAAACAGGGTTATCTGGTATTAAGCTTGGATTCTCGATTCATAATTTAGGAAGTCAGCAAAGATACCAAGGTCAACCTCTAACAGTTGCTGCCAAAGTTAACCAAAATTTGAATGCAGCTCCAATTGATGCATCGTTCTTAACTTACGGCTATACAATTCCAATTACTTTTAGAGCTGGTATTTCTGGTGAACTTTATGCTGAAGAAGATAATAAGATAATTGGAGCATTTGACTTCGCTACTCTTTCTGATGCCCCAGAGCAATATGCTGTAGGTCTTGAGTATGGATGGAAAGATTTCCTTTATGTAAGAGCTGGATATGTGCTTGGACATGACCAAAATGGGCTTGGTGCAGGTTTTGGATTGAAATATCAATCTGGTGATTTCGATAGCAGAATTGATTATTCAGTTAATCCAACTCAAACATTTGGTCTTATAAATAGATTAACTGTAGCTATAGGACTTAACTAATAGTTCATGAAAATACTTAATTTTGTAAGGGGCTTTATGCCCCTTTTTGTTTATGATAAAAAAAATACAAATACTAGTTTTCTTCTTAATTACTTCACAAATTTGTTTGTCTGAAGTATTTGTTGATGTATTACAAAATGCAATCTCTGATAGCATTAATGTATATACTTTTAACTTGCAATTTAGTACAAGTGATTTACCTAAAAAAGATAAGTCTAATTCACTTCAAAATGATTTGACTTTAGTAATTAAATCTGACAATAAGCTTATAAATTTTCCATTTAGTTTTCAAATTGATTCTTTAGATAATGAGTTGATTAAAATATTTAGTTTCAAGATAGAAGTTGAAAAAGATTTAAAAAATATCAGTTATAACTTATTAGCAGGTAAAGAAAAAGAAGTCATTAATTCAGGTGAGTTAACAAATAACATAATTAATTTTAAAAAAAATCGCATGTTTTCCTCAATTGGGTTTGCTTATTTCATTGATGAAAATCTGAACAATGAATTTAAAGATACAATGTTTTTAATCGAAAAGAAAGTTGTTATTCCTAATCCAAGTTTACTTTTCACAAACCAGAATTCAGAAATTTATGTATATAATACTGTATTCTCTAGTACTTCAGATAGTATCACTTTTATTTATAATCTTTTAGATGGTGCAAAGCGTAGCATTTACAAACAAACTTTACCCGTGCTACAAAAAGAAAATAGTTTTCAGCTTGTTTATACTAGCTTTATGTTGCCTGAAAACTATACAGGTACTTATATAGTATCCCTTAAAGTATTGGATAATAAAGGTAATACAATCTCCGAAGATAATAAAGCTCTGTATTATATCAATCAAGAAAAAGGTGCTAAGTTATCAAATTTATTCAAGGAGAATTTGTCTTTTGAAGAAAGTCCTTACTCAGCTATGAGTGAAGATGATATTGATATAGAGTTTAAGAAAATGAAACCTATACTTACCCTCTATGAAACTGAACAATACAATATGTTAAGTTCTCTGAAAGCTAAGCAAAGAGCAATTTTTAAATATTGGAATAATAGAGATACTGACTCACTACCAAATTTTAATAAAATTAGAGAAGAGTTTGAAGAAAGAGTTAACTATTCAAATAATACATTTCTAAATTCTGGTCAAAATGGCTGGGCTACCGAAAGAGGAAGAGTTGTAAGAAAATATGGTATTCCTTCCCATAGAAATATAGTTCCAAGTCAAGGAACTCAACCTGGTTGGGAAGAGTGGTTCTATGATAATGTTGATGGAGGGTTGTTCTTTTATTTTGTTGAAAGATTTTCTCCTGGTAATATGGTGTTAGTTCATTCAAATGGTCGTGGCGAACCCCAACAATTCACTTGGGCAAGAGATTACAACATCAATTTAAATTCTGATATTCAACCTCGTAATTTTAATCAAAATCCAAATCAAAGTAACTCAAATACGCGTTAGTGAATACTATTTTTACATATTTGCTTTATTTATTGATGTTATTCTTTAAGCTCTTAAGTGATAAACAAATAATTGCATTAGGTAAGATATTAGGAGATATATTAAGATTATTAGATAAGAAAAGATACAATTATACTCTTATAAATATCAAAATGGCATTGGGGGATAATATTGATTATATTGGAATTGCAAAAAAATCTTATCAAAATCTTGGTATTACTCTTGCAGAAATATTAGTAATGAAAAACTATTCAGATGAAGAGTTATCCAAGAAAATTAAAATAGAGAATACCGAAATTGTTGAAGAAATTCTTTCAAGAAATAAAGGAGTAATATTCCTTTCAGGTCATTATGGGAACTGGGAAATGCTTGCTTATGCTACTGGAGCAAAACTTAATAAAGAGATTACTGTAGTTGCTAACCCACTTAAACATCCAGTTGCTGATAAGTTCTTAAACAGTGTAAGAACAAACAAGCTTAATAAAGTGCTTTCCAAATATGCAGCAGCAAAGGATTTAGTCAAGCAATTAAAAAATAATGGTATGATTGCATTATTAACAGACCAAACTCCTGCTACAGCTAATGGTGTGATAGTGGATTTCTTCGGTATTCCTACTTTAACATACGAAGCACCGGCAGTACTTGCTTTAAAATTCAAAGTACCTATATTAGTTGCTTTTGCTGTAAGAAATCCAGATTATACTTACACGGCTAAGTTAGAAGAAATTAATTACGAAGATTTAATTGATTTAGATAGCGAGAATGCTATTTTAACTCTTACTCAAAGACATGTTACTCACTTTGAAAACCAAATTAGAAAGCATCCAGAACAATGGGCTTGGCAACACAGAAGATGGAAACACACTTTAAATATTTATAATGTATAGCTTATCAAAATATAATAGACTATTAATTATTCAAACCTCTTTTATTGGTGATGTTGCTCTTTCACTATATTTAGTGAGTGTTATAAAGAAATTTAACCCAAAATGTGAAATTCATTATTTAGTTAATGACACCTCAAAACATTTACTCAAAATATCAACTGATATAGATAAAATTATTCCAATTGATAAGAAAAAAATTAAATCAATAAACCAAATATTCAATTTTACTAAAGATTTAAACAAAAATAACTACGATTTAGTTATCAATCTTCATAAATCCTTTCGTTCATTTTTAATAGCATTCAAGCTTAGTGCAAAGCTTAAAATAGCTTATAGCGATGCTATTTTTTCTTTCTTTTATGCTAAAAGAGTTCAGTTCCATAGGCAATTACATGAATGGCAAAGAGCTTTATTTACACTAAGTGTATTTAAAGAATATAATCAAGAGCTAATAAAGAAAGTTCCTAATTTAGGATTTGATACAAGTAGAGAAAACCATGTTGTGTTAGCACCTACTTCAGCTTGGACTACAAAACAATATACAAAAAGTGGATTTGGGGAAATAGTGAACTACCTAGTTAGTTATAATATTAAAGTTGCAATAATTGGAAGCAATCAAGATAAAGAATATTGTGATGAATTTGTAGTTTCAGACTTAGTAACTAATTACTGTGGAATCTTATCTCTTGATGATTCAGTTCGGTTAATTTCAAAATCACTTTTAGTTATTTCTAATGATTCTGCACCAACGCACTTTGCTTCTATTACTAATACTCCTACTATTACTATATTTGGTCCAACTGTTCCTGAGTTTGGCTTTTCACCTTTAGCAGATAATTCCCACATTGTTCAAAATGATAAATTGAATTGCAGACCTTGCCACCATCATGGATTAAATAAGTGTCCATTAGGGCATCATAAATGTATGAATGATATACGAATTAATAATATCACAGATAAAATCACAGATATACTAAGACTTACTAAACATTGATTTAATAAATGATAAATCAAACAATTTTAACTTCAATGCAATTAATAAATATAATATTAAAAACGAAATCAATGAAATTAGTTCGTTTATACCTAAACTTGAAAATATCGGTATAACTATTGTAGAAGATGCACTAATTAATAGAACTTTTAAAATACTTTCCCAAATATCAATTTTTAGCTTATATTTCATTATAAAGTATATGAGTACAAGAAAAATTACACAGTCTGATAATATATACGATAACATTAAACCGAATATTTGAAACATAGGAACTAAAAAGTAAAGAAAAATGATTTGAGAAACTACTGAAAGTAGAGTAATATAAACAATCTTCTTTTCCTCACCCCAAGCTACTAATACAAATACAAACTGTGCATTGATATAAGACAAGATAATTGTAAATGCAGATATTTTAACAATTTCAATACTTTGTATATACTTTGTGCCCCATAAACTTATGGTTAGAAAATCTGGATAGAAATAAACTATAATAGAAATGAGCAAGCCCAATGAAAGATTAAATTTCATATAGTAGTTAAATATATTACTTTTTAACTCACTATTTATTGCTTTTGAAAATGAAGGAAAGAAGACACTCTGTAATATTGGAATTGGGAAAATACTAAGATTCATAAATCTTGTCCCTGTAAACATTATACCTGTTGCATAAAGTACATAATTCTTATCGAAGAAAAAGTCTATCGCATAGATTGTGAGGTTTTGATTTAATGCAATCAAAATACCAGAAATACCTAGAATAAGAGTATTTTTTAAGTAAGGCAAATAGATTTCTTTACTTAGAATTAGTTTAATAAAGAAATAATTTTTAATAAAATAAAGTAATAACAAAGCCGAGAAAAGAATTTGAAATCCAGCTATAATTATAGTTGCAATTAGAATATCAGAATCTGTTTCGACTAAAAGTAAAATACCCAATAAATTGAATATTGCAATTAATATAATCCTAAGTGATACTATATTTACTTTCTCTAAAGCAATAAATATCCAATTGATTAGACTTCCTGTTGCGATAATATTCAAAGTGAGTATGTAGAGTAATGCTTTGGTCTCGATACTATATCCAGAAAAGTATATATATATGCTTACAAGTAAATAACAAAGAACTGATAGTGAAATTCGCACATAAAAATAGTTTGATGTAAGTTCTTCGATATTCTCTTTGTTTTTACTAATTTCTCTAATAGCAATATTGTCTAATCCAGCTGATAAAGCTAAAAAGCCAAAATTATTTAAAGCCATTGCCAAGCCAAATATCCCAAATCCCTCTACATTAAGTATTCTTGCCAATGGCTTTAAATAATTTTGGCTTTTTAGCTTTATC
>VYMC01000267.1_pt1 | contig 10411 bp, 10 predicted proteins | sample 5115301 | NCBI WGS metagenome assembly VYMC01 (sample SAMN12291802, study PRJNA351875) | freshwater metagenome | isolation source: freshwater lake | place: USA: Michigan, Wintergreen Lake | collected 2013-08-08 | reverse complement strand
ATAAGTATATGCTTTCAGCCACTTTAAGAAATATTATCAGTAATTCAATCAAATTTACTAATCAAAATGGTGAGGTTAAAATTTATGGACAAATAGTAAATGGTAACTTATTAGAACTATCAATAAAAGATAATGGAATTGGTATGGATACTAACATCTTAAATAATTTATTTGTACTCAGTAAAGGTAGAACAAGACCGGGTACCAAAGGCGAGCAAAGTTCTGGTTTAGGGCTATTACTTTGTAAAGAGTTTGTAGAAGCTCATGGTGGTGAAATTGAAGCAGATAGCCAAATTGGAGTAGGTACTACTTTCAAAATTTACTTACCAATATCTCACTACTTAGTTTAAAAATGGGTTTAGTTTTCTTTCATCTCCAATAGTAGTTTCCTCACCATGTCCATTAAAGACCATTATATCATCTTTGAGTGTCATTAACTTGGTGTGAATGGAATTTATTAACTGCTGGTGATTACCACCATACAAGTCAGTTCTACCTATACTTCTTTTAAATAAGACATCGCCACCAAATGCAAGTTTCAACTCTTGATTAATAAAGCAAATACTACCTTCAGTATGACCGGGAGCATGAATACATTGAAATTCTATATTATTTAATTTTAAAACATCACCTTCATTGATGAATTTATTGGGGTAGCAGGGAGCAAATACAATCCCGAAATCAAATCCGACATAATTATTTGGCTCAAGGCATCGGTATTCATCAAGTTTATTTATATACAAGTCGCATTTATAATGACTAACAAACTCATTTGCATCGCCTGTGTGGTCCCAATGGGAATGAGTTAGCCAAAGTGATTGTACAGTTAGATTATTTTCATCTATATAGCTTTTATGTTCATTAAATGAGTTTGGAGGTGAATCAATAAGCACACAATGACCTTTATCAATTAACAAGTATGAGTTAGTTGCTACCGGACCTGAAGTAAATTTGACTATTTGCAATGGAAATTTCATTAAATTCTTAAACTATTAATAGCAAAACTAAGAAAAATGAATAGAAGAGAGTTTAGTAAATTCGTTGCAATTGCATCAAGTATAGCAGTTACAAGTAGTGTATTTAGTTCGTGTACTGATGATAATACAACAGATAATGGCGAATATGACTTGATAGTAGTGGGTGCTGGTATAGCTGGATTAGCTACTGCATATTATGCAAAAGGTAACAAATTATATACTAAATATATTTCTCCAAGTAACTTTAATAATGAAGAGATAATTGTGAAGAAAATTCTAATATTAGAAGGAAATAATAGAATTGGTGGGAGAATTAATACAGATAGGACACTTGGGGTGCCTGTGGACTTGGGTGCTTCATGGATACATGGAACAGAAAACAACCCTATTTATGGGTTGGCTCAGAAGAGTAACTTACAGACTTTTGCGACAGATGACAATTCAACTGTACTTTATGATAAAAATGGAAAGCTCGTGGCAGATAGCTTTGCAGATAGACAGGAGGCAATATATAATCAGATAATTAAAGAACTAAATGATTTAAGATATGCTGGAAAGTCAATTGATGAAGCAGATAATGAGCTAAAAAAGAAATACTCTGACCTTGATGAAGATGCTTATAGATATTTTACTTCATCTTATGCAGAATTTGATAGTGGGGGAGCTTTAGATGAAATAGATGCTTACTGGTGGAATCAAGATAAAAAATTTGAAGGTGCAGATGTAGTTCTACAGAATGGATATGATTCAATAGCTAATGAAGTAGCTAAAGGAATAGAAATAAAGCTAAATAACATAGTAAGTAAAGTTATGCATAATGAAAATGGTGTAACGATTCAAACTAATCAAGGAATTTATAAATCAAAGTTTGCTGTTATAGCAGTCCCTCTTGGTGTTTTGCAAAGTAAAAACAACAATGATACTAAAATCACTTTTGAACCACCTATATTTAATCAATCTGAAATTGATAAATATAAAATGGGCTATTTGAATAAAGTTGCTTTAGAATGGGATAACCCATTTTGGGATATAAATGAGCAATTTATTGGAATGTTCACTGAAAAGACTGGTTTATTCAATCATTATCTGAATATGAAGAAGTTTTCTTCAGCTAATATACTTGTTACATTTGCTTTTGGTAAGCAGGGTATTGAAATTGAAAAGATGACAGACCAAGAAGTAATAGATGGAGTGATGGCTAACCTAAAGAAAATTTATGGAGAAGATATCCCTCATCCAAAAAGGATATTAAGAAGTAACTGGAACTCAAATAAGTTCTCTCAAGGTGCTTATAGTTTTGCAAGTAAAGGGTTTACACCAATAAATAGCCCAGAGAATTATTTTACTGAAGATACAAAAAGAAGAGTAGCATTAGCTGGAGAGTACATGAAAAGTGATTATAAAGGAACTGTTCATGGAGCATTTCTCAGTAGCTTAGATGCCCTTTCTAATTGGAATCCAATTAATTAATCAAAATCTACAAACCTGGGAATGTCTTTAAGGTACGAATAGCATCTTGTACCCTGCCTTGGTCAACTAAATTGGAATTAATTACTTCGGGAGACTCAAGTAGCTCTATTGCGTAAGAAAATTTCTGATTATTCATACAGCCAGCTGCAAGTACGAATTGACGTAAGCCATCTCTGTTAATGTCATTGCTAGCAAAGTTGCACCACTTTTCTACACTTTCGAAATCATCTTCTGCAAGTGAAATTTGCCCTAATCTAATCAATGACCTTTCTACTTGTTCTACACTAAGCCCATAAGTATTGATTACAAATTTGTAGAGGTCTTTTGCTTTGTCTAAATTACCTAATGCAAATTCAGTTTCTGCTAAGTGATATTTAAGCCAATCATCACTAGGATGCTCAAGTATTTCTATTTCTAAAAGCTCTTTATTGCGAATTTTCTTTTCTTCTGGAGTATCAATATATCCATAATGATTAATAATAATATCTGTTTCAGCAATATCGAGACTAGTTTCTTCTAATGAAGCTAAAATTTGCTCATGGATTCTACCTCTATACTCAATACCTGAAATATTCCTATATATACGAGTATAACGATGCTCAGATTGGGGTGAATAATCATCTTCACCTAAAGAGTTAATTATCTTTACGTTTAATCCAACAATATTACTTTTATCTAAAAGATGTTTGTAAGATTCAAAGCTTTCTGCCATGAAGACTTCATCGGCATCTAATGAAATTATCCAATCGGTTCGTATATGCTTAATTGCAAAATTCCTAGCATTAGAAAAATTCTCATCCCACTTACGGAAATACACCTCAGCACCCAATTGAGAACATAGAATAGGTGTACCATCAGTTGAGCCGGTATCTACAACTACTATTTGGTCTGCAAAACTCTTTACAGAATTTATAGAGTTGGCTACATTGGCAGCTTCATCTTTTACTATCATTGCAACACCAATTGTTGCCATTACTTCCCTTGTAGATTGCTAATTAAAGCAAAATAAATAATTTTCTTCTAATATTAGTAAGTATAATTCCTTAGTATAAGTTTATGCAGAAAGTTTAATCTAAATTTTCTTAAATTTGACACTAAATAAGGACTAATTAACAGAAATTGAAAATACAACTATCAGTAGTAATACCTGCTTACAATGAGGAAGATAGGATAATTGATACTTTAGAAAAAATCTATTCTTATCTAAACACTTCAAATCTTACATTTGAAGTAATAGTTGTAGATGATGGCTCTAAAGATACTACTGTGGCTATCATAAATGAAAAATTTCCTAATACTATTGTAATAAAGCAACCAAAGAATATGGGCAAAGGTGCTGCCATAAGGCGTGGAATGCTGGAAGCAATAGGAGAAATGATTTTATTTACTGATGCTGACTCTTCTACTCCAATCTATGAATTAGCTAAGTTGGAAGAAAAAATAAAAAGCGGATATGATATTGCAATAGGTAGTCGTGCTTTACAGCAAGAGTTAATTAAAGAGCATCAGCCGTTTTACCGTGAGTTCATGGGTAAATCTTTCAATAAAATTGTTCAGACACTTGTATTCAAAGGTATAAGCGATACACAATGTGGATTTAAGCTTTTTAGTAATAAATCTGCTAAAGAGATTTTTTCTAAATCGAAAATTGATGGATTTAGCTTTGATGTAGAATCTCTTTACTTAGCAAAAAAGTTTGGATTTAAAGTAGCCGAAGTACCGGTGGAATGGTATAATGATGATAGAAGCAAAGTTAGCCCAATAAAAGACTCAATAAAAATGCTAATTGAAATTTTTCAGATACGCAGAATACATCAATGAAGAAAAGCTATTTAATTATAGGATTCATAGCTATATTTCTAATAGTTTACTTTGCTCTCCCTAATTTTTATAAAGTTACACTACCTGATGATGCAAAGCTATATGATGGAATTGCAAGAGCAATAGTAGATGGTAAATCTAATATAGAAACTCCTAACTATTATGCCAATGGTGAAGATATTGGAAATACTCTTATGCCGGGGTATTCTTTCTTTTTAGCCATAGTATATCTCTTTTTTGGAAAACAAAATTTCTATGCTGTAATAGCAATGCAGACTTCACTGTCTTTATTAGCTATTTATGTGTATTTGCTAATTGTAAAGAAAAATCTACCTCTATCATTAGCTATAATTGCAACAGGTTTATATTCTCTTTACCTTAATCAGTGGGCATATAATGTATTTGTACTAATTGAATCAATTAGTATAGTTCTGCTTATTTTTTCATTGTACTATTTAGATAAATATTTAAGAGAATTCAATCGTAAAGATATACTCTTTTGGGGTTTATTTTATGGACTTTTAATAGCTTGTAATAATCGCTTTATATTCCATCTTGGCTTTATTGGGCTATATTTTATTTACATCTTATATAAAGAAAGAAAAGCTTTATTTAGAGATGTTGCTTTCGGATTATTGCTTGTGATAGCAGTGCTAACTCCTTGGCACATAAGACAAGCCATTCATTATAAGAAGTTTGTTGTATTTGCACCACTTAGAGAGAAAGTATCTCAGGGTGAGACGGTAAAGGAGCAAATGGTAACTGTATTTGGGTATGTACCGAGCTATGATACAGTTGTGGATTTATATCTTTCACAGTATTTAGTGAAAGATTTTAGAAAGGAAAAGAGAGAAGACTTTACCCAAAAATTCACAATTGATAAGTATAATAATTTGAAAGAAAGCTATATTGGTTTTGGAAAAAAAGATGCAATAATAAGTAGAGCTAAAGGTTTTTTTGAAGTTTATCGTTCTGATTATAGATTTGGATTTGCAGGAGATATGCGGATAGAAGCACCTTCATTCTATGATAAAGGTATTCTATGGGCTTTTGATTTATTTGATTTAGTATTGCTTGGAGGTGCGTTCTTGCTTAGTTTAATTTCAATTGTGAATAATCTAATTAAGCGAAATCACTTTGGAAATATTCTGACCTTCATTATAATTTCACATTGCATACTACACTCACTTATAAATTATCTACCAAGATATAGGATAACAGTTATACCAGCAATATTCTTACTGGCTACTTTAGCTGTAAAATATCACTTTGATTATTGGGGGAAGAGGAGTGCTAAAAATTTGAAATAGGAGTACAGCTTTAAACTGCAAAAGACTCACGTCTATCGATGATTCCTCTTATTTTTCTTTCCATAACCTCTGCAGAGATTGGCTTAACAATATAATCATCTATTTTAGCAGAGAATGCCTCTACTAAATCTGTTTTTGTGGTTTTAGTTGTTACCATAAGTACTGGTATTTTAGATAAAGTGGCATCTTGTTTCAAATTTTGAAGAAAGCTTATTCCGTCCATTACGGGCATCACCCAATCTGTTACGATAAAATCAATTTCTTGTTGATTTAGTAGCTCTAATGCTTGCTCTCCATTCTCGGCTTCAAAGAAATTTCCGCCTGTTATTTTTGAGATTGAGTTAATAATAACTCTACGCATCATAGTATTATCTTCTACTACCAAGTACTTGAAATCGGGGTTAAATCTTTCCAAGAGACACCTTATTATAATTTTGTTGCCACTTCTTTAGTGGGGAATCTTTTATCCAAATTATCGGCAACAATAATTCGCCACTTAAACTTTTTAAATTAAGGGGATTATATATATCTACCAAAAGATTTTTTTCTTTTTTGGAAATTTCTAAAGATAATCTTTTGTAATGGAAATCAGTCATATTTGAATAAGGTAGTAAAATAAAGCTAATGCTGTTTTGTTTGCAAAATTCTTTAAACCCTATTTTTTCAATTTCTTTATAAAAGTTCTTACTTGCTACCAAGCCATCTGTTGGGATAATTTCCAATTTGGTGTAGTAAGCCAATCTACCAGGTGAATCATATACTATTACTCTACTCTGCTCACCGATAGACATTTCCAATTCTTTGGCAAATTTTTCAACTGGATGTTTCTTAATCAATTGTAAAGTACTATCAATGCTATAAACTCTATATATGAATAAAATCAAAATTCCGACTTGTGCAATTCTACCTAGCCATATTAAATGGAACCTCAACCGATTTAACAGCAATGCTAAAAGAATATAATCTGAAGTAAAATACCACTGTGCAGTGCCTTCTTGGAACAAAAAGTAAACTATCCACTTTGCAATTCCAAGAGCAAAAAGCAACCATTCAAACTTGTAAGTGCTCACTTCATTTCTGTATAAAATATAAAGATATGAAAATAACAATATGTTTAATGCAATTGCAACGTTGCCCCAATTATTTGGGAGATTGAAAACTAAATTTGGAAAGTTAGATTTAATTTCGGCTGAGATTGTTGCATAGCTATCAAAGTAGATTTTATTAAAGACGACAAAGCAAAGCAAAGGAAGAATACTAATCAATAGGAATTTGAATATACTTTGCAGATTGAAATCTTTTCGATAAATAAATAGATAAAAAGGTAAAATTAGAATTAAATCAAGGCGAGCGACTATTAGCAAAGACATAATAAAGGCACTTTTCAAACTTGATTTATCAGAATTTGCCCAAAGTGATACCAATAAGAATAAGCTAATAATAGATTCAGTGAGGAAGAGTGTACCTGTACCAATATAGACTAAACTTAGTAAAGCAATAGCAAGAGTATTTACTCCTTTACCAATTAATAGCTTTGTAAGCCATAGATAAAGACAAAACTGAAATGTAAATGCTAAATATAGCAGTACCAACTTACTACCAAATGATAGATAAGATAGAAATATGCAAATCAACTGCCAAAGCGGGTGGAATCCATTGGTGGTAGTTAAGTCAAAGAATGAAAGACTTCCTTTAGTAGTGAAGTTATGAGCAATCTGAAGATAAAAAAAGCCGTCATCTGCGGAGAGTAGTGCAGGATTAATAAACAGATATAGCAAGCCAATGAGCCATACAATGCCATAATTCTTTAGATACTCGTTTTGCTTAAACCCACTACCCAACTGCAATGCCTTTCTATTTTGCTTTAAGTCTTACTTTTAAGATAATCCCAACTACAAAATTAAGGAATTAAGATAAGGTAGGAATGGAATAAAGGGGTGAATTGATTACTTTGTTTTGAAATTAGAATTATCTTAAATAGAACTCTTTTTCGTATATTCTAATAATATAGATTGATAAATTCAAATAGGAGGTGTATTCAATGTTGGCGGACGAGCTAATTCAAGAAATAAAGCAATTGCCTTTACAAAAGAAATTCTTAGTAGTGGAAGAAACTATAAAGTCTATAAAAAAAGATGAAGATGCAAATCAAATGTTTTTTGCTGCTAATGAACTTTATGAAGATTATAAAACAGACAAAGAACTAACTGCATTTACATCACTTGATTTAGAAGATTTCTATGAAACAAGGTGAAATCTGGTTAATAGATTTAAACCCTACAAAAGGTGCAGAAATTCAGAAAATAAGGCCTTCGATAATTGTGAGCAATAACAAATTAGGAAAGTTACCTTTAAAAATTATCGTTCCAATTACAGATTGGAAGGAAAGATATTCAATCGCACCTTGGATGATAAAAGTTGAGTCTAATAGCTTAACTGGTTTGAGTAAAATATCATGTGCAGATTGCTTTCAAATTAGATCTGTTGCAGAAGAGAGACTAATAAAAAGAATAGGTTTTGTTGATGAAAATTTGCTTAAAGAAATAAAAGAAGCAATTAGTAAAATAGTAGATTTTTAAAGGAATTATTTTTCAAATAGAAATCACAAAAGTTTAACTATAGCTTCTCTATACTCTTTGTTTTCATATTATATTTTTCCTACAAGCAAGTAAATATTTTACTTTACTGAGATTACTTCCACATTGATACTATGGTTACTGCTATCATCAAAGCCATAGCTACTATTTACGTTTCCATTTAATTTGAATTCTTGGGTATCGCCTACTTCATCATTATCTAAATCTAATGCAACTGTATGTTTCTTTTTGTAAAGTGTACTTTTGTTCGGGTCAGTAATAGTAAGCATAAAAGTAATTGATTTTACTGGTTTGTAAGATTTATTCTCAAATGTTAGTTTCATTTTATAAATGCAATTCGTATTGTAGCCATCGCAATACCACCATTGTGATCTCTTGTGATCGATTAATGATGCTCTATCTGCTCCTTTATCTACTAAATATTTTACCGTTTCAAATTTTCCTCCTCTTATTGCAGCATCTAATACAGTCCATCCATCACCAGTTTTTGCTTTTACATCTGCTCCTTTTCCTACTAAATACTTTACTATTTCTAAATTTCCACCTTGTGGTTCATATCTTATGTTTGTCACACCTTTAATAATACTTTCTATCTTAATAAAACCTCCTTGGGCTGCATCATGTAATACTGTATATCCATTATCAGTTTTTGCTTTTACGTCGGCACCTTTTGAAACTAAATATTTTACTATTTCAAAATTTCCTCCTCGGGCTGCATTATGCAATACTGTCCCTCCAGCATTATCTTTTGCTCTAATATCTGTTCCTTTTTCTATTAAATATTTAAATATTTCGAAATTACCACCTTCAGCTGCATAATCTAATACTGAAGATCCACCAAATTGCTTTGCATTTATGTTTGCACCTTTTGAGACTAAGTACTTTACTATTTCTAAATTTCCTCCTCGGGCTGCATTATGCAATGTTGTATTACCTACATTTCCAATATTTACAGAATTTACATTTACACCTTTTTCTACGAGATACTCTACTATCTCAAGCACTCCTCCTTCTGCTGCATCATGTAATACTGTCCGTCCACCCTCAGTTTTTGCTTCTGCATCTGCTCCTTTTTCTACAAGATACTTTACTATTTCTAAATTTCCACTTTTAGCTGCTGGATATAATATGGTTTCTCCATACTCAGTTTTACTATTTACATCAGCTCCATTGTTGACTATAAACTTAACTAATTCAAAATTACCACTTTTAGCTGCTGAATGTAATACAGTCCATCCATTGTCATACTTTGCATTTATGTTTGCACCTTTTGAGACTAAGGATTTAACAAGAGTTAGGTTTTCTGTTTCAACAGCTTTAAATAAATCTTCGTTAAGACTGGGCAATTGTTTTGCGTTTACATCTGTTACTTTTTTTGGGTTTTCATCATAAATATTATCTTGTTGCCTAGCTAGTCTTTCTTGATTTTCTTTACTAAACCAATCATCTACTAATTTTCTTTTTCTTGCTTCTCTTGCTGCAGTTTCAGCTTCTATATCAACTCGTCCTGGCTTCTGTGTTGGTGGTGTTTTTCCATTTACATCTGCTCCTTTTTCTATTAAGTATTTAACTATTTCTAAATTATTTCTATCTTTTGCATAATTTAGAACTGTTTTATCATCTTCATTTTTGGCTTTTACATCTGCACCTTTTTCTACTAAGTACTTAATTATTTGAAGATTCCCCTTCACAACTGCAATATGTAATGCAGTCAAACCATATTCATTTTTTGTATTAACATTCGCACCTTTTTCTATTAAGGATTTAATAAGAGTTAAGTTTTCTGTTTCAACTGCTTTAATTAAATCTTCATTTTTATCTGCTTTAAGAATTGAAGTATTGTAGCCAAAAAATAGTATTATAGCAATAGCAATGCTTATTGCTCTATTTGGAATTAATTTCATATTCATTTCACATCTTTTTGAATTAATAATTACTAATTTAAGAAAATAATATAGAAAAAGAAATTTAATTACCCCACAACGATGCCTTCCATTACATCTATTACGCTTTGTACTCTACCAAATGGAGCCGATATTTGAATTCCTTGTATCATTGGTTTCATACTTTCTAATGTCTCCCTTGCTATGGCTACACCCTCTTTTAAGCTATCCTCTTTTGAATCCTGATATTTTAACATTCTTTTGAGTATATCATCAGTTACGTTCACACCAGGTACTTCATTATTCATAAACTCTGCATTACGGTATGAAGTAAGGGGCCAGAGCCCTGCTAT
>VYMC01000266.1_pt1 | contig 10427 bp, 9 predicted proteins | sample 5115301 | NCBI WGS metagenome assembly VYMC01 (sample SAMN12291802, study PRJNA351875) | freshwater metagenome | isolation source: freshwater lake | place: USA: Michigan, Wintergreen Lake | collected 2013-08-08 | reverse complement strand
GTGGGTTAGAATCCGATGGTGAGGGAATTGTAACTACTCAAAAAGTGAGATTAATTCACGCTTCTATAAGATATTACTTAACTAAACAAAAAAATATTGATTTCAATACTTATGGACAACCAATAAATCAAGAAGATATTGCTGGTACTTTCTTAGCTTTTACCGTATTGGTAATTCAAGGTGCAGAGCTACTTGGTTCTGAATTTACTAATGAAGAGAAAAATGCTTATCTCCACTGTTGGAAATGTATCACTTACATTTTGGGTTTGAATACTGAATTAATGCCTGATAATTACGAAGATGCAGTCCTATTTTGGGAAAAAATCAAAGAAAGACAATACGCATCATCACCTCAAGGAATTGAACTAACAAGGTCATTAATTGATTTTTTAGAAGAAATTGTACCTGGCAAAAGCTTAGATGGTTTTATTTCAGGTATGGTGATTTATTTAGTTGATAAAGATGCTGTAAAGCTTTTAGAGCTAAAAGCAACTCGAGATAGTAGAAATCAATCTTATATTGGTAGAATTTTGCTTTACTTTGTTACTAGGATAGCAAATCAGTCTTACTTCTCAAAACAAATTGCTATTTGGCTTAATCAAAGAATTCTAAATGCCTTAGAAAGATATATAGCTGAAGGGCATAATGTTCAATTTGTAGTACCAAACAATTTAAAATCTAATTGGATGAGGAAGAAAAATGGATAACTTAATTAATACCCAACACATGAGTATAGAGCTAGTTTCAATCTTTGGAATTGGTTGTCTCTTTTGGCTTCTTGCTTATTTTATTTATGTTAGGAATATTATCAAGATAAAGTATGTCGAAATTCCAGCTTTGGTAGTATGCTTCAATATAGCTTGGGAATTTGTTTGGAGTTTTGTCTATGGTTATAAAGTTGGAGCTTACTTAGGTAATCTACTTTGGATTGGTTATGCTTTTTGGTTTTTTGTGGATTGCTTTATATTTTATGGATTAATGAAGTATGGCTCTAAGCAAATAAGAACACCAGAATTTCAAAAGCACTTCAAACCGATAATGATATTAATTACATTGCTTTCTGTTGTTTTTTTCATCCTGTTTTATTCATCTGGTTATGATACAGAAATAGGTACTATTTCTGCATATTTGGATAATCTATTTATCTCTGGATTGTATATCGTGCTAATCTTCAATGAAAAAGATATCCGACTTTTCTCTAAAAGTGTAGCATGGTATAAAATGCTTGGTACTGGATTAATTTCCCTCAGTTTGTGTATTCATTGGAGTAATAATCATCTACTGATTTTTATGTGCTCCGTTGTGTTGCTTTTAGATTTAATTTACATTTTTATCTTTAACAGAAAACTAAAATCTCTAAATGAAGGCATTAATTGAACTAATCAAAAGTTACACTCATAAAGGAGTAGCAGTTGGTATGAACCCCTCTGAAGAGAAGGTAGTCGTACTAACAAATTATGTCTTACTTATTGCTTTTATAGTGGCAGTTACAAAAGTATTGATTTTTGCCTCAATAGAAACTTCTATAACATCTATTACATCTTTAGTCTCATTAATTGCAGCACTTTTATTTTTTGTTGCATATTTCCTTAATACTAAAGGTTACTACACAGCAGCTAAATCTATTCTTGTTATTGTAGGAAATATTGCCGCTTTTTACAATGACATTAAATTTGGTGGTGACACAGGTCTTTCTTTGTTGCTATTTGCTGCTATTGCTGTTTACTTTGTTATATTCACATTAAAAGATATAAGCAAAATATTCATTTACTCTTGCTTTACTGTTATTCTAATTGGTATAATCAACTTCGTTCCCAACATACTACCTGATGCAATTAGTCCCCCTGCAGAACTAAAATCTTTTGCAAAATTCACAACTTCATTTTTTACTATACTAATCATAGTGTATGTGAATTTTAATTTTCTAAAGAAAAGTTCAGAAGCTGAGAAGAAAATGATGGAAGCCAATAATGAGCTTAGTGATTCTAAAGATTTATTAATTGAGCAAAATAGGATTATAGAAACTGCACATTCAGAGCTTAAAGAGGTCAATGAAGAATTATATTCTTCAATGCGTTATGCAGAAAGTATCCAAAACAAATTGTTGCCAGATAGCAATCAGATTAATGAGTTTATTAAGGAATACTTCATTTATTATAAATCGAAAGATATACTTTCAGGTGATTTTTATTGGTTTGCCGAATCACATGGTAAGCTGTTTATTGCGGTGGTTGATTGCACAGGACATGGCATTCCAGGTAGTATGCTTTCTATTGCTGGGCAGATGATTCTTAATGATGCTGTTAAGAGTATTGGATTAAAAGACCCTGACTTAATCTTAGAATATCTGAACTCTATGATACTTAAAACTCTTCAGCAGAATAACGAATCTACTAGCATAAAAGATGGTATGGATATATGCCTGATAACAGTTCAAGATAGAAAACTCACTTTTTCTGGTGCAAATAGACCTTTATTCTATTTTGTAAATGATGAATTTAAAGAAATTAAAGGCAGTAGAACTTCAATAGGTGGTTATAAAAAAAGCAATACTACAAAATTTGAGAACCATGAAATCAATTTGTTAGAATCAAATAAATACACATTCTATCTATTCACAGATGGACTTGCAGATTATACTGATAAAGACGGAAGAAAAGTTGGTACTAAAAAGCTTAGAGAAATTTTTGCTAAAATTCATAACCTACCTCACACTGAGCAAAACATATTTATACAAGAATATTTCAGTGATTATACTAAACAAAGAGATGATATTACATTATGGGGAATCAAATTTTAAATTGCTATTGAGCTAATTTCTTTTTGATAAACTTATCTCCTATTGCTACAAATAATGGCTTAATTGTTTGAAAGTAAATCTCATAGAATAATACTGATAGTGCCGCAGAGATTACAGATAAAGTCAAATTGATTTCTAATTTATAAGCTGCATAAGTAGCAACAGTGATATAAATAAATCCAATTGATTCAAACAAGAAGAGTAATACCGCCGTTACTTCATAGAACTTTTCATTTTTCTCTTTAATGTTAAAGAATATTATCATATTCGAATAGCATACAAAAGCAGATATTAGAATCTCAATCCATAAAGGCATAACGGTGGAGTATGACTGACTTACAAGCATAGACACAATATTAGCATTTATAATAGTAGAATACATATCTGGAAATGTCTTACCTGCCGATTCTTGATTTAATGGGGTAAAGTACATATCCTGTAGATTATCAAAAGCAGAAGTTGTATCAAATACACCTACTATTACTATCTTATTTTCAAAATCATCTTTATTAATTTTACCTTCCATTATTTCAATTGCATCTACAATTTTAAATTTAAAGTCATTACCCACAAAATTGATAGTTGCTTTTTCAAGATTCTTTTTACCGAATTCCTCAACAAGTTTTTTATCATATTTTTCTACTAATTTGATAGGAAAAGAGCTAATTTTCTTGGAATCGAAATCAACATATGGAGTAAATTTCCTAATTGTATTATTTTCTTGCTCATCTTGACTTATTACATTGTTGTAAGCTATATCTTTGTATGAAAATATATTAGTATCAGGTTTCTGTAAACTTGAATATTCCTTAGTATCAGGTTTGAATTTCTTGAAATTTGATGCTAAAACTAAATTAGGTATTCCTTCAGTCATAGTTTTGATAAACTGTGTGAATACCGGGTTATATTCTGTTGAAGACTTCTCATCGTACTTCATTAGATAATCAACACCTATTACCGAAGGTTTCTGTTCATTGATTGTATTTAGCACTTGCGATACTTTAAATGCATCAAACCCTCTTAAGCCAAGCTGAGATTGATATGAAACATTCACTAATACTATATTGTTATCCTTATTAACAGAATCTTTTTCTAATATTTGTGAAAAATATACATCAGTAATAGAGAAGTCTTGTAAAGCCCTTTTTATTGGGTCAAAAGATGGTGAGTTAAAGAATATTGGGAATATTATCATTACCGTAAAGATGGTAACCGTTGCAAATACTATATCCCACTTAAACAATTTCATAATTTCTACTCCATTACTTTTTTGAAAATATTCCTAATACTTTATTAAATCCTGATATCGCAAGAGGTTTCACAGAATCGGTATATGCCTCATAAGCAGAAATAGAAAATAGCAAAGCTACGATTGCACCAAATAATTGAATTTCAAAGTTGAACCAATACATTGCATAAATAGTTCCAACTATTATAAGGAATACCTCTGCAAATTGCATTACTACTGATAAAGCTTGTGAGTTTTCTGCAAATTTTACCCTAAAGTATGTAAATACAACCATGTTTAGAAATACTATTATAAAAACCAATACTTCCTCAACCCATTCTGGTGTTGATTTGATATAATCTTCCTCCAAAATCATGGATATAGTATTGGCATGGGTCACAACTCCATACATATCTGGTTGAGTTTTCCCAACATAGCTTTTATTAAGCGGCGTAAAGAAAATATCCTCAGTTACTCTCGTATTTATATCAGGTCCCAAATACCCAATTAAAATTATTTTATCTTTTAAGAACTGTAAAGAATCTTGCTTTTCAAATACATCTGCTACATCTAATACTCTGTATTTATCAAGGTTTCTTTTATAATTAATCATCTCACGTTCGTTATCCCTTGCTAAAAAACGCTTTACTTTTTCAGGTGCAAAAATTGAGGCAGTCTTTATTGGGAAAGCAAGCTCTGTCTTATTACGAACAGTCTGTTTTGGTGTCATTTCTCTGATTGTTCTAAAATTCTTTTGGTCAGTTATTACATTCACATAGCCTTCTTGTGCTTTACCTTTTATAAAAGGGTGCGAAGTCATAACTGTATCAAACAAATCAGATTTACTATTACTTTTAAATCCAAGTGCAAATGCTAAAACCAAATTCTTTGTATTATCAAATGAATTTGCAAGCATTGTATCATGTTGTGGGTTTTTCCCAACTTTCCTAAACAGGGCATCTATACCTATTACCTTAGGTTCATTCCTGTTTAGTATATCCATCACTTTGGATAATGAACCCCTACTTAAATTTCCCTGATTTACCAATACAATATTTGTATCAAAAGGTACTTTTGTTCTATCTCTCATTTGAGAGAATACTATATCTGTTAGTTCCAAATCTTCAAAAGTAGATTGTATTGGGTCAAATACATTTGCATTAAAGATAATTGGAAAGTACCTCAATACCCCAAGCACAAGTATTGTCGCTAATAAATTATCAAGTGAAAAATATTTCATTCTTACTCCATTTCAAGTACAACAGGGCAGTGGTCAGAACCCATAACTTTCTGTAAATAATAGCACTTTTTCAATCTAGATTCAATTTCTTTGCTAAGTAAGAAATAATCAATTCTCCAACCAATATTCTTTTCTCTTGCTCCACCTCTTTGGCTCCACCATGAGTACTCATGTGGGTTCTGATTCAAATGCCTAAAGCAATCTATATATCCCTTTGATAGTACCCAGGAGAATTTTTCTCTTTCTATTGGCATAAAACCACTATTTTTTACATTATCCTTTGGTCGTGCAATATCTATCTCATTATGAGCAGTGTTGAAGTCCCCACAAACTACAATCCCTTTATTAGACTTTCTTTTTTCTTCAATATAGTTAAATAGCTCGGTATAATACTCTAACTTGTACTCTACCCTATCCATTCCACTCGTCCCTGATGGGAAGTAAATATTAAATAAGATATAGTCATCAAATTCTAATTCAAGCATCCTACCTTCATCATCGAATTTATCTATTCCAATATTTCTATTTACTCTAATAGGTTCTTTTTTAGTAAAGACAGCTACACCGCTGTAACCTTTCTTTTTTGCTGAACTATAAAAAGAATAATAGTTTGGGTAAGTTCTTAAACTTTCAACTATTTGCGATTCTTCAGATTTCGTCTCTTGAAAGCAAATTATATCAGGTAATACTTCTTCAATAAACTTAAATAGCTTATTTTCTTGGGTAACTTGGTCTAAACGTCTTGAAGCATTTTGCCCTGTTATTGCTCTATAACCATTGATATTCCACGAAATTAATTTCATTTTCTTCCTATCTTGAATCTAATTTGAAAAGAACTCATTAAGTCGCTATTTAATTATCTTCAAACATTACTCAAATTCTATTTTTAGTTGTAAAGTTTTACTTAATCTGTAATCAATTATCAATTAGATATGTTTATAATTCCAATTTACAAAATTAAATAATATACATAGCACCAAATGAATACTCTATTTCTAACAATATTACAATTTGTAAAGTAATATCAAATTTCAAATAAATTCTTTACTTAAGTGTTAAATCAAATTAAAATTAAGATAAATACTGAAATACTAATGAAAATAAAAACACTTGGTAAAACTGGATTAAGAGTTTCTGAGCTATGCCTCGGCACTATGACTTTCGGTCCTGAAAGAGCTTGGGGAACGAGCAAAGAAGAGTCATTCAAAATAATGGAAAATTTCTCGGCTAATGGAGGAAACTTTCTCGATACTGCCAACCTTTATACTGATGGTACAAGTGAAAAAATTGTAGGAGAATTCATTGCTAAAGAGAGAGAAAAGTATGTAGTAGCTACTAAATATACTTTCACTATGAATCCTAATGACCCTAATGCCTCTGGTAGCCATAGGAAGAACTTAGTCCAATCTGTTGAAGCATCTTTAAAGCGACTCGGTACTGATTACATAGATTTATATTACATACACCGATATGATCCGTTTACTCCAATAGAAGAAGTAATGCGTGGCTTAGATGATTTAGTTAGGGCAGGTAAGATTATATACCCTGCAATTAGTGATATGCAGGCATGGCTTGTTTCAAGAGCTAATACACTTTCGGTGGAAAGAAATTGGTCAGAATTTACTGCACTTCAAATAGAATATAGTTTGCTTGAAAGAACACCTGAAAGAGATTTGATACCTATGGCAGAATACTACAAAATGCCTGTATTAGCTTGGTCACCTTTAGCTGGTGGTGTTTTAACTGGCAAATACAATCTAAAACAAACTGATGAAACTTCAAGGCATATTGCCTCACCTTTTAGGAATATTGATGAACGCTCACTCGCTATAACAGAAAAAGTAATGCAAGTAGCTGAGAAAATCGGTAGAAGACCCGCATCAGTAGCAATTAGATGGATGATGGATAAATACCAATTTGTAATCCCAATTATTGGTGCTAAAAGCTTAGAGCAACAAGTTCAGAATATGGAAGTATTAGAATTTAATCTTAGTAATGAGGATATTTCAGAATTAGATGCGGTTAGCCAAGTAGATATGGGATTCCCAAACACATTCCTTGAAAAAACCAAGAGTATGCTCATCGGAAATACTAACATAGAAAGTATGTTTTAGATTATAGTTTTTTTTAGACTACCATTAGCAAATAATATATTCATGGTTATGTTATAAATCACATTTTACTTTAAATCAATACTCTATGACTGAGAATTTCTCCCTTAACACTGAAAGATTAATCCTTCGCAAATTAGTTCTTGCTGATGTCGATGATATGTTTTATTTAGACAGTAATCCAAGTGTACATAAATACTTGGGTAATAAACCGATAAGTAGTATTGAGGAGACAAGAGAAATAATTGCTTTTGTAATAGAGCAGTATTCAAAATTCAATATTGGTAGATGGGCTGTTATTGAGAAAGAAACAAAACAATTTGTTGGGTGGGCTGGGTTAAAATTTCATCATTTATATGAAGGAAAATACAAGGATTCCTATGACCTTGGATACAGACTTATCCCCAAATACTGGGGTAAAGGATATGCAACCGAAGCATCAAAAGCGATTATCCAATATGGATTAAAGGAAATGGGTTTAAACGAAATTTATGCAGGTGTAAATATACACAACTTATCTTCAAAAGCTGTACTCAATAAATGCGGTTTCATACAAATAGATACATTTAATTGGAATGATATCCCTTGTGAAATGCTATTACTAACAAAAGAAAAATGGCAAAGTAAAGGTAATGATGATTCTAGTCTCTAAAATTAAATTCTACTTTTTTTGAAAATGTTGGTAATCTTTAAGTGAAGTCCAATCTCCACCCCATTCCCATCCACGAGCTTTCATTTTCTTCACAATTGGACTGCTGGAGTGGATTGTGCCAATATTCTTTTTGTTATATATAGCACCTTTAGGAGCTACCCGTCCATCAGAATATATTGCAGGGTTAGTAAATGGGTTTACATCTATTGCTCTACCCCAAGAGTGGTTTGAAAGAGTATTTTTATTTGCTACTTTCCTGTAGTTAAATCCAGAGGTATTATTTGCTTCCATTGACTTATCATCATCCCAATCATATTTCACAATTGGAATTACAGATTTTATTGCAATTTTCTCTTTTTGCAATTCTCTGAAAAGATACTCTACATCATCTTTAATTGCTTTATTTACTAAAATCTGACCTTTATGCTTTTGTCCATCAAATCCTATATAGCTTACATTAATTAGAATAATTGAGTCTATAATCTCCTTTGGAGCTTTTGTCCCTTTTAAAGCTTCTTCTAATGTATAGTCTGCGTCTATAATCATTGATTCTTTTTTGCCACTTGTTAAAAAGAATAAACTGATTAAACTAAAACAAGCTAAAAAAAACCTTTGTTTTTGAGAACTAATCATATTCTGAATTTTTAATGTTTGAGAATTTGTCTAAATTTGTATCACATAACAATACAAAATCAAATGCAAGATACTGAAAATAACTTAGAAGAAAAATCAAGTGGATTTAATCCTGTAAAACTAATGGCTGCTTTGCCATTTTTAGTTATGTCTATCCTCTACATGACTGTATGGACTGACGTAGAAACAAAAGTGGAAGACCCTTGGTACACTGCTGTTCGCAAAGTAGATAGTGCAAAAGGAATCAAAGACCCACAAAAAGCACGTGCTGTTTTAGAAGAAGGTGGGAAAGAATTGCAGGATTTGGCTATTAAATACCCTAAACACGCAAGATTACATTTCTTCTTAGGATACTATTATTCCAATTCAGGTGATATGGATAAATCTATTTTTCATCTTAAAAAAGCTATTGATATGGGAAGTGGTGCTGTGGTAAATCAAGTTGACCAACAAGCTATGACTATGATTTCACAAGTTACTCTCACAAAAGCAACTAATGAAATTCAAGCTCAGCAATTCCAAAATGCTATTAATACAATCAATAAAAACTTGATGTATAATCCGAATGACCCTAATTTCTATTATTTCAAAGGTGTAGCTTTTCAAAATCTAAACCAACTAGATAGTGCAAGAGTTTGTTATGAAAAAGCACAAATTGCTGATAAAAATCATGGACCTTCAAGAGAGAACTTAGCTAACCTTTACTATATGATGTCAGGTAATTTAATAAATGGTGGTAATCCTGCGGAAGCTGAAAAAATCTTGAAAATTGCTATTAAAATGACACCCAATTTTGCTCCTCCTCATTACAATTTAGGTGTTGCACTTATTAAGCAAGGTAAACAAAAAGAAGCAATTCAATATCTTGAACGTGCAGTTTACCTAAGCCCTAAAGATGAAAACTACAGAAAACTTCTTGAGCAAACTAAAAAGGGAGCTTAAGTTTTTGAATAAGCTAAATGTTGCTATTGTTGGTTGCGGATATTGGGGTGGGCATTTATTAAGAAATTTTTATCAATCTGAATACTGGAATTTAGTTGCCGCTTGTGATGTTGACTCTAACCAACTAAATAAAGTTTCGCAGCTTTATCCTGATGTAACTACCACATCTGACTACTCTGAAATACTTAATAATAATGATATAAACGCTATTGTAATTTCAACACCTGTTGCCTCCCATTACAATTTAGCAAAGTCTGCTCTCGAAAGTGGTAAGAATATTTGGTTAGAAAAACCACTCACTTCATCTGTAGAAGAAGCTAACGAATTAATAAATATTGCTAATTCAAAAAACCTTAGAATTAACGTTGACCATACTTTTATCTATACACCTGCTATCCAAAAAATAAAACAACTAATTAATTCTGGTGATTTAGGTGAAATCATTTATTTTGATTCAATGCGAGTAAATCTAGGGCTTTTCCAGCATGATGTCAATGTACTTTGGGATTTAGCTCCACATGATATTTCAATTTTGAACTATCTTATGAGCTCTACTCCTATTAGTGTAAATGCTACTGGTAAGAGTTTATTCAAATATGGTGAAAAGAAAATCGAAAACATAGCATACTTAACCATCAATTACTCAGAGAATTGTATTGCTCATATTAATGTTAATTGGGCTTCACCTGTTAAGATTAGGCAAATGATAATTGCAGGAACAAAGAAAATGGTTGTCTTTGATGATATGTTGCAATCCGATAAACTAAAGATTTATGATAGAGGCATAGATTTAAAATCAAGAGAAGATATTTACGAAGTTT
>VYMC01000265.1_pt1 | contig 10463 bp, 8 predicted proteins | sample 5115301 | NCBI WGS metagenome assembly VYMC01 (sample SAMN12291802, study PRJNA351875) | freshwater metagenome | isolation source: freshwater lake | place: USA: Michigan, Wintergreen Lake | collected 2013-08-08 | reverse complement strand
GGGTATGAAGAAGGTGGTCAACTTACTGAAGTAGTACGTAAAAGACCTTACGCCGTTGTACTTCTAGATGAAATTGAAAAAGCCAATAGTGATGTATTTAATGTACTCTTACAGCTTCTTGATGACGGTCGCTTAACTGATGGGAAAGGTAGAACTGTTAGTTTTAAGAATACCATTATCATTATGACATCAAACTTAGGAACTGAAATTTTACAAGAAAAAATCAATGAAATCGCTGAAAATGAAAATTCTGATGACATACTCTATAAAATAAAACTTAGGATTCTTGATTTACTGAAAAGTAAAATGAGACCAGAATTTATCAACAGAATTGATGAAATAGTATTATTTAAGCCACTTAGCAGTAAAGAAATTTATAAGATTGCCGAAATCAATTTGAAAAGTTTACAAGAGAAACTATCCTCTAATGGTATAGCTCTTCAAGTAGATGAAACAGCTATTGAATGGCTTTCTAAGATTGGTTATGACCCGCAATATGGAGCAAGACCACTAAAAAGAGCCATTCAAAAAAGTATTACCGATACATTAGCAATTAAGCTGCTTTCATCTGAATTTGTTCAGGGCGATAAAATTAAGATTTTTTCTCCTGATACGGGTGGTTTCAAATTTGAGAAAGTAAGTGAATCTTAGGTCTTTATTAATTGTAGTTATTTTTAGTTTGTCACTTTTCGCGTGTAGTGATAAGCCAATACGAGTAGTAAATGCTGAAAGAAAATCTATCATCCAAAAGGGTGAATCCGCTCTTTTAAAGTGGAACTTTGAAAACGCAAAGCAAGTAACTTTAAAAAATACAAATCAAAAGTTCTCTGCTGAGGATTCCATTGAAGTCTCTCCTGACAAAACCACTGATTATATTCTTACTGCAGAGAATGATACTTATTCTGAAGATTTCACTTGGCTTGTAGAAGTTAATTCCAATAAAAAATCTTTAAAAGATTTTCTCCCTCTAAATAAAGAACTACCCATTATTGAAAAAAATGAAACTGAAATTACTGAAGCTAGTAAAGTAGAATCCTCAATATTAGAGTCAGAATATCTAAGCGGAAATGTTGAATTCGATAATGAAATTATAAAGCAGTTTAAAATTACTAATTATCAACTTAATGACACTGTACTTAAAGTACAAGGGTTACTATTAGATAAGTATGGTAACTTTATAAATAACTTTGTCAATAAAGTTAGCCCTGTAGCAACTTTGCATTTTAATTGTGAAGCAGGTTCAAGGCATTTTAATTTCAATGAAATTAATGAAATAAGCAAAGAAAGCAATTCTACTTTCTTTACTATTCTTCAAGAAAATACAAGATCAATAGAAGAAGTAAATACTTCTTCTATTATAAACACATTAAAGAGCAACTTAGGAAGTCAAGATATCGCATCTTACTATCTTACAAATCTTAATCTTACAACTCTAATTGACCAATCTACTACTAATGACTTAGTTTTAAATGAGTTGGAGAACAACTATACCACTTCTATGAATGGACTTTATAGAAACACTTTCGATTTATTGAATATCATCTCTAAAAACCCTATTAAAGAGAAAATAGTTATAATTATAAACTATTCACTAGATAATAATTCAATATATTATACTCCCAATGATGTTATCAATATTGCCAAAAAACATAATGTAAAAATATATCCTATATCAATAGGGAATGGTCTTAATACTTACAATTTAAAAGAAATAGCTCTTCGTACTCAGGGTAGATTTTATGAAGTCAGTTCAAGTAAGGAGCTTGATGCCGTAATTTCAGAAATTATTAATGCTCAAAAGAAGTACTATGAGCTAAGTTTGAATCTAAAAGATAATAGCCTTCCTTTAGACATATGTGATGAACTTATAAATGAAGTAAGCTTTAGTTATCAAAGCAGTGAACTTCACACCCCTATTAAGCTCAGAACTAGTAAAGAGCTAACTTTGATGAATGGTCAATGTCTTGCCTTATTTACAGCAAATTCAAGTGATTTAAACCCTGAATATTATGACTTCATGAAAAGATTTGGAAAAGTACTTTTTGAGAATCCGTTTACTAAAGTAATCTTACAAGGATTTACAGGACAAGAAGGTGATTACTTTTACAATAGTAAGTTATCTTTAGAACGTGCAAGTATGGTTAAGAATCAGTTAATGAAATTTGGTGCCAATGAAGAACAAATATTAATCAGGGGTTTAGGTAATACTAAACCAATATTTCAAATTGAAGCATTTGAATGGCAAAAAGAATTAAATAGAAGAGTAGAAATTAAATTCTTAAATCCCGAAAGCAATCCCATTGAACTTATTGCAGAAAATATTAACAATGAAGAAGAAGCTATTGCAAGAATTGGTAAATGGGAAAATCGTGGTTTTAACGCTTATTATGAAAGAGTTATAATTGACGATAATCCTGTTTATAGAATCAAACTTTGGGGCTATCCTAATATTGAAGAAGCCACTAAAAAAGCTGAGCAAATATCTAAGAAATTTAAAGTAGATGTTAGAGTTGAATAATTAACTTCTTACCCATTTAATTAAGTCTTTTAGCTTTGGTTTTTTACCTGTCATTAATATTCCTATCCTGTAAATTTTAGCAGCTACCCAAACTGCTCCGGTTACTGATAACGTCATTACTAAAATACTCGCAATTATTTGAATCATTGGTACATTAGTAGCAGCAATTCTTGTAACCATTGCTATTGGTGCAGAGAATGGGAATATTGATAAAAATATCGAAAAACTTGAATCTGGCTGAGCCATCAAGTGTGGCATTGTAACTATCGTAAGTATAATAGGCATTGTAATCGGAAGTTGCAATTGTGCAGCATCTTGTTCAGTATCTACTGCTGAACCTATTCCTGCGAACAAAGAAGCATAAAAGAAATATCCTAAGAGAAAATAAGCTACAAACCCAACAAATACCCAAGGTGAAACATTCGGTATATTTTCTACAATACTCTTTGCTTCAGGAGTCATCGCTTTTTGCATCATCATATTATTTGAAGCATTCTGCTTCTGCAACTGCTCTAATTTTTGTATTTGCTTTTCATTAAATGTTGTATCTAAAGTTGCTACAATTGGTGCTGCAAATGTAAATAACATGATTACCATTAAAGCCCAAAAAGTAACTTGTGTAAGCCCTACTAAGCCAATACCTATTACTTTTCCCATCATTAATTCAAATGGTTTTACAGAGGAAGCAAGTACTTCCATAATCCTATTTACCTTTTCTTCAATTACACCTCTCGAAACAAAAGCCCCGTAAAGAAATGTGAGTATATAAATAGCAAACCCTAAGATATAACCTAAAAAAGCCAATCCCTCTGCATTATCTTTTTCTTCTTTACCTTTATCATTTATCTTCTTGGTATTTAAGTCAATTCCTTTTTGAATTATATCGAGCCGTGCCTCATTGATACCTTCTTCTTTTAATTTATATCTTCTATATATTTTGTTAATATTGTCATTCAAACTTGAAATATAGCCGATACCTCCACCACCTTTAGAAAATACAGTTGCTGTTCCACTATCTAATGTTGATTTATTTAGTATCACATAAGCATCTATTTTTTCATTCTTAATTTCTAATTTTAACTCTGCTTCAGATTTTGTAGTTATAAAGTAATTTTCTTTATCTAAATCAACCAATTGCTGACCCATAAAGTTTGTCTCATCTTTGATTGCTAATTTCTTTGAACCATCTTCAATACTTAGTGTTATTAATACCACAATCCCAATGAAAGCAATTAATGTAATTGGACCTAAGAATGTACCAATTATAAATCCTTTAGACTTTACTCTTTTAAAATACTCATGCGAAATAATAGTCAAGATTTTATTAGTCATTTTTTACTCCACTTTCTGAATTCTTAACCATTTCAATAAATATTTCGTTTAAGCTTGGCTCAAGCATTTCGAATTTATAAAGCTGTATGTATGGCATCATTTCATTTATCAATTCATTTGGTAAAAGCCCTGTATCATATATTTTCAACTCAGCTTTATTTTCAGTTGCATTTATTAAATCAAACTTATCATTTTTAGGTAACTCATTTATATTACCTGTAAACTCAATATGTACAGTATTCTTTCCAAAGCTTTTTTTAATTTCTCTTATATTACCTTCTATAAGTACTCTACCCTTGTTGATAAGGCAAATCTCATTGCATAATTGTTCTACTTGGTGCATTTGGTGTGAAGATAGAATTATAGTCTTACCTCTCTTTTTCAAATCAAGCACCACATCCATGAATAATTCAGAGTTTATTGGGTCAAAACCACTAAATGGTTCATCAAGAATTAAAAAATCTGGGTCGTGCAAAAGTGATGCAACAAACTGTACTTTCTGACTCATCCCCTTTGATAAATCTTCCAATTTTTTATAAGCAAAATCACTGGCATCTAATCTTCGCAACCACCATAATGCTCTTACTTGAGCATCTTTTTTGTTCATTCCTTTTAATTGACCGAAATAAATCAGTTGCTCAATTACTTTTAGCTTTTTGTAAAGACCTCTTTCTTCAGGTAAATAACCAATTCTATTTTGATGCTCGGCACTTACTTTTGTACCGAAAAGTAATATCTCACCTTCATCTGGTACATAGATGTTAGTTATCATTCTTATAAGTGTAGTCTTTCCTGCCCCATTAGGACCTAAAAGCCCATATATAGAACCCTCATTAATTTCTAAACTTATATTATTAGATGCTTTATAAGCACCAAACTTTTTAGTTACGTTTTTTACTTTAAGTATATTCATTATTCACTTAAATATGGGTGAGTTCCTGATATGAATTTTTCTAATTCATTTACATTTTCCTCACTTCCTAAAAATAGTGGAGTTCTTTGGTGTATATTCTCTGGTGTTTTTTCTAAAATTCTATTAATACCATCGCTTGCTTTACCACCTGCTTGCTCTACAAGCATTGCGAGTGGGTTAGCTTCATACACCAATCTCAGCTTGCCGTTAGGATTTTTATTATCAGCAGGATATAGAAAAATTCCACCATAAAGTAAAGTACGATGTACGTCAGCGATTCCAGTTCCAATATACCTCTGTGTGTAAGGTCTATTAGTCTCAGGATCTATTTCTTTCAAATAATCAATATACTTTTTAACTGAGTTATCCCATTTGTTGTAATTCCCTTCATTTACGCTATAATAGCTACTTTTTTTTGGAATTTGTACATTCTCATTAATCAATAAAAACTCACCTAAAGTTGGGTCAAGAGTGAACATATTCACACCTTGTCCTGTTGTATATACAAATACTGTACTCGAACCAAAAAGCGCATACCCCGCACATACCTGCTGATAACCCTGTTGCAATACATCGGTTACATCACCTGTCTCACTTATCTTACGATAAATTCCGAATATTGTTCCTATAGTTACATTAATATCAATATTAGAAGAGCCATCTAATGGGTCAAATACCATCACATATTTACCACGTTTTCTATTTTGTGGTATTTCTATCACATCTTCATTTTCTTCAGAAGCAAGTAAAGCTACTACTCCACTATTACTCATAGTCTTAATAATAACTTCATTCGCATACTCATCTAATTTCTTTACCTGCTCACCGTGTACATTTGTATCACCTGTCATACCAAGCACATCATTTAGACCAGCTCTCCTTACATCTCGTGAAATTATCCTTACTGCAAATGAGAGATTATGCAATAATGATGTAAATTCACCTGTTGCTCCTGGATGCTTAAATTCTTCGCTTGTGATATGATTATCAAGGGTGATTAGTTTTTGTGTCTTTACAATTGCCATATTTTCAGTTTGAATTTTCTTCTACCTCCGAAAATAAGAAAGAGATACTACAAAAAAGAATAACTGTTAATATTTCTACTTAATTATCTCAATTCTTCGTCAATATTTTAGGTATAGAATTTGTTAATACCTTGTAACTAACTTGCATTGCTTTCGTTTCTTAATTATTAACTTGCAGTGTAGCTAAACTGAAACAAAACAAATTAAAAGTTAACTTATGAAAAAAGCTTTTCTTTCTCTACAACTAATACTAATTGGAGTTGTAGTAGGTCTTTTCGTACAACCTCTTTTCTCGAATGATAACATCTACGAACAATTCAAAAAGTTCCAATTTGTATTCAATACAATGACAAAAAACTATGTAGATGAAGTAGATATTAATAAAGCTATGGAAGCTGCTATCGAAGGTATGCTCCAAAATCTTGACCCACACTCTGCTTACATCGCCAAAGAGGAAATGAAAAAAGTAACAGAGGATTTCAAAGGTCATTACTTCGGTATCGGGGTAGAATTTGATATTATCAATGATACACTTACAATTATTGCCCCTCTAGTTGGTGGACCAAGTGAACAACTCGGTATTCAAGCAGGAGATAAAATTGTAAAAATTGATGGAAAAGAATCAGTTGGTATTTCTAGAGAAGAAGTGCCAAAGCGATTGAAAGGTCCTCAAAATACAATTGTAGAAATAGATGTGAAAAGAGAAGGTTATCCTGATTTATTCCATTACACAATCAAAAGAGATAAAATACCTAATGCTTCATTAGATGCATATTATATGATTGACAAAACTGACATCGGATATATTGCTTTATCAAGATTTGCTGAAACTACTTACAATGAAATGATGACCGCTGCTACAGATTTAAAATCAAAAGGAATGAAAAAGTTAATTCTTGATTTAAGAGGAAACCCTGGTGGTTATCTCAATCAAGCATTTAGAATTGCTGATGAGTTTCTTCCTGCTGGTAATCTTATTGTTTACACAAAAGGTAGAAGACCTGAATTCGATGAAAGCTACGAATCTACTCCGGGTGGGCAGTTAGAAGATATTACTGTTGTTGTAATGATAGACGCTGGTTCTGCATCTGCTTCTGAAATCGTTTCTGGTGCAATTCAAGATTTAGATAGAGGCACTATTGTAGGCACTACTTCTTACGGTAAAGGTTTGGTTCAAAGGCAGTATGATATAGAAGATGGCTCTGCATTTAGACTTACAATTTCTAAATACTACACTCCATCTGGTCGCTCTATACAAAGACCATACAAAGATAAAGACCAGTACCGCAATCTTGTTGGACGCTTAGAGCTTGAAGAGGGTTCCAACTTAGAGCATGCTATTGATAAAATTAAAAAAGAAGAAAAATCAAAAGATGCTAAAGATAAATCAAAAATTAATTTTGACTCAATTCCAATGTTCTCTACCAAATCTGGACGTAAAGTATTAGGTGGTGGAGGTATTACACCTGATTATATCATCAAGCATGATACTTCAAGATTGACTAAAATGGTTTCTCAAATTGGTTATAGCTACTACAATGAAATAGCCCAGTCATTCCTTTCTTCAGATGAAGGGCATAAATTCAAAGAGCAATACAAAAACAACTTCTCAGATTTCTTAAGAAACTACACTCTATCTAAATCTTTAGAAAAACAATTCAAAGAATTAGTAATATCTAAGAAAATTGAATGGTCTGAAGATGACTACAAAAAAGATAAAGACTTCATAGAAGTTAGGATTAAGCAAAGAATTGCAAGAGTAGTTTGGGATAGAAATGCAGAAAGACAATCCTTCATCAAATTTGATAGGCAATTACAAAAAACAGTTGCCCTCTTCGATGAAGCCAAACTCATCAACTACAAAAAGAAATAATTCAATATACTGATAAGGGGCGAAAGCCCCTTTTTTTTAGTAAAGTTAGTTAGTATTACAACCTTATTCCCGCTTACCTCTGTGGCAGAAATGTATTCAAGTTTGCGGGGTTCGTTTTTTTAGCTGTATTTATCTTTTAGTTCAAGTTTCTTTATTCTTGAATTTATTGCACCATTGTTTCGTCCAAATATTTCCGTTAGTTCTTTTACTTTTTTTCCTTCACAAAATAGTATTTCGAGTTTTTTGTCTTCTTCCTCTGTCCAAGGTAAATATGCCTTTTTGTGTGATTCCCTAAGTTTTTCTAAGGAATAACGTTTAGGTTGTAACTCTTTCGATTCTATAGATTCTTTAAATATCTTCATTGATTCATTAAATGCATCTTCAAAATCATTAATGACTTCCTCAAACACAATAAGTGTATGTCTTTCAAATTCACTTTTATTTTTTTTACTTTCAGATACTTTCAGATACAATTCACCTTTCACACTCTTCTTAATGTCAAAAAAGTATGTTCTTGAACCTTTTGTTATTTTGATACTATAGAGTTCTTTATCCCCCATTCCTTATCTCATAAACATTTATTCCATTTGAAATTAGCTCTTTACTATCTTGTAATGAAGCTGTACTAATCCTTTTTCAAAGGATTTAGCTGAAAGAAGTTCTAATTTTTGCTCTGGCCTTCCATCATTAAATAGCTTTATCCCCCCACCTAACAATATCGGAATTACAGAAATAATATACTCATCAATTAAGCCATGTTTCAGTAGCTCATTTACTACTTCGGCTCCACCATCACAGTAAATATTTTTTCCTTTTTCTGTTTTAAGCTTTTCTACAAGTGCTTTAAGATTGCCAGTATAAAATTTCACTAAACCAATATTTGGTTTTGGTGTCCGAGTGATGATATAAGCATCTTTATCAGTATGTGGAAAATCAAACCCCATAGAAATTACTTTATCGTAAGTTTTCCGACCAACTATAACAGCATCTACAGTTTTCACAAACTCTGAGTAGCCATAGTCCTCTCCCTCTTGTTCTACAATTGAAAGAAATCCAAGGTCATCATTTGGTTTGGCAATATATCCATCCAAACTTGTTGCTATGTATAAAATTACTTTTCTTTCAGTTTTCATTTGGTTTAGTTGCTATCGTTAATATTAACAAATACCACAAATATACTCAAAATCTACTTCTTTTGCCACCATTAAATAACTCTTCCCTTTTGCGACTATTTAAGTAATTTGTTTGTCTTCAACTGCGACCTATTTATATTGAATACTTGATTCTATAAAAAAAATTAGCTGAACTCATAATTCGAATTCAGCTAATTTCATCATATTATTGTCAGAATTATACGGTTTAATGCATTAACTCAATATCAATATCTTGTGATTTTGGTGAATTAGGCAAAATCTGTATTACTTTGGAGGCAACCATATTAGAATTAAGTGCTTTTGCAAAAACGAAATAGGTACCTATTTTCAATTTATCAAAATGAACATGAGGTCCATATCCTGGTTCAATCATTGTGTTGTCTTTTGCATCGTAACCAGTGGTATCATTGGGAGCTTTATTTGCAGCAAATTTTATGAATACTCTAGAACCAACACCTAAGCCATCATGTTTCGGAAAAATTGCAATTCCATAATTTCCACCTAGTCCACCTTCCAATTTTTCTGTATCATTTGCTTTTTTGTTTGTTTGGAACTTTACTTTTTTCGTTAACACGTTACCACTGTGATCAAGCTCGGCAGTTACAATTAACTCTAAATTAGCAGTTTCATTCAAATCATTTATCCATTGCTTACTGATATCAAATTTTGTCCCATGTGTGTGCTCATCTATCGAATATACAACTGAATCATTACGTAAGTTTTTTATCGTAACTTCATAACCATGTAATTCTGCCACTCCTTTTATAACAGTATTTATAATTATAGTGTCTCCAAAATTATAAATGGAATTTTCAGTTGGTTTACTAATTGTAATTGTTGCTTTTTCTTCTGGGTTTGTGCTTTCATTTTCACAAGCTGATATTATGAAAGTTAGCAAAGTTAAAAGTACAATTAAACATATTTTTTGTGTTTTCATTTTCATTTTCATTTTCATTTTTGTTTTTTTGATTATTTAAAAAAGATAAGTAATGTTAGCCATTAACTTATTATTCATTTGAATTTGTCCAGAAGCTATGTTTTGATAGGTTGGTATGATGTAATTTATTCCCAAAGCTAAATTTTTCCAATAGGTTTCAATACCAAAGTTAATAGTAAAGAAATCTCCACCAGTATAATCTACCTTAAAGGTATTCATTAAGTCATAGTCTGCATTCTCATAGCTAATGCCAATATTCGGTAAAACATTCATTTTAGCAAAGTCTTGCCAATAAAATATTCGCATAGCTGATGTAAATCTATTACCAAATTTATAGCCAATGTTGTTTGTATTATTGAAACTATAACCCAATTCAGTATTCAAACCAAAAGAATTGAATCGCAAAGTATAAATCGCATTCAAAGGAATATCTATAGATTTAGTACCAATTTGGAAATTTTGATTTGAAGTCGAGCCATCATTTTCTCCTGTTGGTAATTTGATACCTGCTCCAATTTGAACTAAATGCCTAAATCCATCGATACTATCATTATGTGTTTGATATGCAATATAGTTGGCTGACAAAACAATATCACCAATACCTGATTTTTGCCTTGAGCTCAATTCATCTTTTTGCACAAAATTATTAAATGGCACAAAAGCAAATAATTGCAAATTTTCTGTTACGAAAATTCTTGTCCAAACCTCTAT
>VYMC01000264.1_pt1 | contig 10544 bp, 8 predicted proteins | sample 5115301 | NCBI WGS metagenome assembly VYMC01 (sample SAMN12291802, study PRJNA351875) | freshwater metagenome | isolation source: freshwater lake | place: USA: Michigan, Wintergreen Lake | collected 2013-08-08 | reverse complement strand
TGTCCTAACTTCTCTTTATCAGCTATTTCAACTCTTTCATTAGAAGGAGTTTGGCTTAAGAGAATACTTGCAAAGAACGAAAAAATTATTAGTGTTTGTTTCAACATTTTAGTTTTGTGAATATAAGCCAATCAAATACGAATATAAAGACGATAATTCTGACTTATTAATTCTAACTAACTCTTGAGAAAATCCATTTTGTGGGGCAGAAGTTGCCACAACTTTTACAAAATCGCTAGAACTCGCTCTCCATAAGGTATTTTCAGCTAAGAAAGAAAGTGCTCTATCTAAATTTTGAATATATTTTTTTGCTTCTGCGCTATTACTTGATTTAATCTTTTCAGCAATTGCATTTACTTTTACTGATTTGTTATTCCAGTTTTCAGTCATTACAATAGTAGTAGCTTTTTTAACTGGTATTTGTGCTTTAGATGAACGACCTTGAGATAAACTGTACGTTAAATCCATTTCGTTTAATTCTTCTTCTGAAATTTTAGGAGAATCATCTTTTTTGAACATTCTTACATAATGAGCTAGTGCAATTCTTTCATCAGCTGGTAAATGATTGTAAGATGCCATACCACCACCAGCAATACCCTCTTCAAGAGTTTTGTATATTTCTGAAAGTTTACGACCGTTCTTCCAGCCTTCACCTTGTGTAAAATTACGAGGAGCAGGTTTTAAAGCTGCACCCGCAACTCCATTACCTTCACCTTTTTCACCATGACAAGAAACACAATTCTTAGCAAAGCTATCAGCACCCTTAGCGATATTTGCATCACTAGCTTCACCAGCCAATTTTACATCAACACCTGCTAAAGTAACTGCTGGCTTAGTAGCTAAATCTTCTAATGAATCTCTCTTAGTTGCTAGTTTATGTTTAGGATTATTATCAGATATGTAATCTAAATTCTTCACATAAAAAGCACCAGCAATAATCAAAGAAACTATTGACACCAAGTAGATAAGACCGAACATTCTAGTAGGACTTGATACTACCTCTGAAAAATCTACTTCTTCTTTTATTTCATTCAAATTTTTATTATCCATTTCTTTTTCCATTTCAAATATTATAAATGAAATTCCATTGCACGTTGCAATTTAGGGTCTTTCACAGGAATTAAATTCCTTCCTTTTGCGTTAAAACTAAAGACTAAAGCCAAAACACCAAATGCTAAAAGTATGAAACCAATTTCTAATAGCCCAAAGTTTGGAGTAGTTTTTAATGCTTCCATCTTAATTTTAGAATTCTGATATTGCAATCTTGAGAAAGTAGGATACGTTAGCCAATATATATCATAAATATGAACTAACAGAGCTAAAACCGCTACAAATTTCAATCTTGATGGATTCATTTTTGATGGTCGTTGTATCAAAAGGAAAAACGGTATGAAAAAATGTAGTACTATCAAGCCGATAGATACATAAGCCCAACCACCTTGCATTCTAGGAATAAACCAAAATGTTTCTTCAGGAATATTGGCATACCAAATTAACATAAACTGCGAAAATGCAATGTAAGTCCAAAATGCAGTAAAAGCAAACATAAAACCACCAAGTGAGTAATAATGTTGCTTAGTAACTCCACCACCAAGAAAACCCTGCTCATTTAAGCTAACACCTATAAATGCTATCAATGAAATTGCAGCCCAAAATGAACCTGCAAAATAATAAACACCATAAATAGTAGAAAACCAATGTGGCTCTAGTGACATCATGAAGTCAATAGCAAGCATTGTCAAACCAATAGCAAAGAATGGCATAAATGCAGCTGAAAGACCAATATTGATTTTCGTTAATTTTTGATCACCAGTTTTATCTTGTTTTTCAGAATTCATTCTAAAAATCAAGTAAAATATAGTCAATATAGCAATCGTACCGAACATTCTAGCGTAAAAGAAGCCGGTATTTAAATAAGCAGATTTCTTTTGAATTAAAGCATCATGAGCTGCATGTTCATGATTAGCCCATTCATACATACCTGATAAGTTTAATAAAACTGGTATTGCAAATACAGCAGATACCAATACTAATATCCCAAGTGCTTCAGCTATTCTTCTAAAAGGCACACTCCAAACTGCACCGGCTAAATACTCTATTGCAATTAAGAATAAAGAACCTAACCCAATGCTTAAAAGGAACATAAAGCTTATCAAAGAAGCAAATCCTAAACGTACTCCGCTTGCACCACCGATGAAGTAACCAGCCATAGCTAACACTGCACCAGCAACTAAAGAGATAGAGCCCCATTTTACAATACTAGAAGGTAATTCTTTTTGTGTGTAAGAATATTTAAAACTCATTTTAAATCGCTCTCCTTTGCATTTAAAGCACGTTGCAATGTTCTAATATAAAGCACAATAGCCCATCTTTCATCACGTGTAGCTTGTCTTTCATAACCTGGCATTACGTTCTGTCCTTTTGAAATTACATGGTACAACTGTCCATCTTTCCAATTAGTGATTTTATCAGAGTGAAGAGTAGGTCCATTAGGGAATTGACCTTTCAAACGGCTCTCACCTCTTCCATAATCTCCATGACATGGACTACAGAAAGTTAGAAATTTTTGTTTACCAAGTTCTATATTCCTTTCAGTAGCTTGAAGTGGATTAGAGAGTAATTCTCCGGCATCTTCAGGTTTTTCAATAGTATAAGGTACAAAACCTCGAGCTACTGTTCCCTCTACAGGAGGTCTATCTCCAAATCCATCTTTAAAGAAAGTAGATTTCATTTGAGGAGTAACTTTTGGCTGTATCATCATCCAATTAAATGGAGGTATATACATTAGCTTATTTAAGTGCATATAAGTACTAAAGCTAACAAATCCTGCAATAGCAATTAAGCCAAATACAAACTTTCTATCCCATATTTGAAATTTAGAAGTAAGAAACTCATCTTCATAATAAATCTCATAGATTTTTGAAGCACCTAACTTTGTGAATAAGCTTTTAACTTGTTCAGCATCAAATTTAGGATCTTTAGCTTCAATATAAATACCATGATAATCAGAAGAAACATCATTCATGTATTCTGTATCATGAGTTGGGTGTGCCATATTAGGGAATTTGAAGAAATATACTATTAATGTAAGTGCAGAAAACACAGCACATAATAATACAGTAGCTTCAAAAGTAACAGGTATAAACGCCGGAAGACCAAAGAATGGTTTACCACCGATTACATTAGGATAATCTTGAGTTGTAATCCACCAAATAAAGAATAACATTAGTGAAGTGCCCGTTAAAGCAAACACTATTGAAAAATATCCTAATTTAGAAGGTGGTAATTTCATCGCATCATCCATACCATGAACAGGATATGGAGTATTTACATCGTATCTTTTATAGCCAGCTGAAGACACATTATCAGCAGCATTTATTATACCATCAGCAGAATTGAACGTAGCGGCAATCGAATATAACTTCTTTTCCATTATGCGTTTACTCCGTTATGGTGTGCAGTAGAATTATGACCATTTGTATTAGTTTCATGATGTTCATCGCTATGATGATGGCTTGGTTGAGCTCCATCTGTTACAGCTTTAATCTCAGCTATAGATATAGCAGGTAAATTCTTAGCGAAAAGTAATACTAAAGTAAAGAATAAGCCGAATGAACCAATTAATAGACCAAAGTCAATCAAAGTAGGTCTGTAATATGCCCAGCTTGATGGTAAGTAATCTCTATGTAGTGAAGTAACGATAATTACGAAACGTTCGAACCACATACCAATGTTTACAAAGATACCTATGATAAACATAATTGGAATAGACGTACGGAATTTCTTAACCCAGAATAATTGTGGCGAAACTACGTTACAAGTTACCATTATCCAGTATGACCATGCAAAAGGTCCGAATAAACGGTTAATGAATGTAAATGATTCGAATTCACTTCCACTATACCAAGATATAAAGAACTCCATTCCATAAGCATAACCAACCATAGTACCGGTTAGCATTATGATTTTATTCATTAGCTCAAGAGTTCTAATTGGAATTAAGTCTTCAATATCAAATACTGCTCTAATTACAATTAGTGCATTTTGCACCATTGCAAAACCTGAAAATATCGCACCAGCTACGAAATAAGGTGGAAATATCGTTGTATGCCAACCAGGTATCACTGATGTAGCAAAGTCAAAAGATACAACTGTGTGTACTGAAAGTACTAAAGGTGTAGAAAGACCTGCCAATATCAAATAAATCATTTCATAGTGCTGCCAATGACGATTTGAAAATCTCCAACCTAATGAGAGAACTGAAAATATTAATTTCTTAATCTGATTATTAGCCCTATCTCGCATTGTAGCGAAATCAGGAATTAGACCTATGTACCAAAAGATAAATGAAACAGTACCATAAGTAGATACAGCAAATACGTCCCAAAGTAGAGGCGAGAAGAAGTTAACCCAGACACCATGCTGATTAGGATAAGGCAATAAATATACTGCAGCTACCCAAGGACGACCTGTGTGTATAATAGGGAATATCAAAGCAGTTACTACCGCAAAGATTGTCATTGCCTCTGCGAAACGAGCGATTGAATTACGCCAGCGTTGTCTTAAAAGGAATAAAATCGCAGAAATTAGAGTACCAGCGTGACCAATACCAATCCAAAATACGAAGTTTACAATATCAAAAGCCCAACCAACTGGATTATTATTACCCCAAACGCCAATACCTTTATAGAATGTCCAAGCAAGTGAAGCAGCTCCAATGCCTAACATAGTAAGTGTTAGACCTAAAGCGGCTAAGAATTTTATATTTACCTTCGAATCTAAAGGATTTATTATCGCGTCGTCTATTTCTTTGAAAGACCTTTTGGTCTCTACAACTTTAGGTTCAACGGAAAAATCAATGATGCTCACTGTGTTCTCCTTTTACAACTTCTGTTTCAACATTCTTAATTTTAGCAATGTAAGTTACATTCGGCTTAACATTGATTTCTTCTAATACATGATAGCCCAAATTATGCTCTCTAAGCTTATAAACTATGTCATTTTTATCGTTCATATCACCAAAATAGATTGCAGATGTAGGGCATGCCTCTTGACAAGCTGTTACTACATCACTACCAAGTAATGAGCGTTTTTCTTCTTTTGAAATTTGTCTAGCTTCTGTAGTACGTTGAATACAGAAAGTACATTTTTCTATCACCCCTCGAGAACGTACAGTTACTTCAGGGTTGTGTACTAAATTAACTGATTCTTGATAGTAATAACCATCTTGCACTTTATCTCTAAAGTCCAAATAGTTGAATCTTCTAACTTTGTAAGGACAGTTATTTGCACAATAACGAGTACCAACACAACGGTTGTATGTCATTGCATTAATACCATCTGGAGTGTGTGTTGTAGCAACTACAGGACAAACATTCTCACAAGGAGCATTATCGCAATGCTGACATAGCATTGGTTGATTACTTACAGTAGGATTCTCAGGTGAACCTGAGAAATATCTATCAATTCTTATCCATGACATTTCACGACCAACTCTTACTTGGTCTTTGCCAACAACCGGGATATTATTTTCTACGTTACAAGAAATAGTACAAGCTGCACAACCAGTACACTTATTCATATCAATTGCCATAGCCCATTTCACACCAGGGTATTTGATAGGGTCAGTAATTGATACTACTTCGTGCTTGTGGTGTTTTAATAACTCAGGGTCAGCTTTATATTCATTGATATTTACTTCTTGAATAATTTTTCTTTCTTGTGCTTTACCATTAATTTGTACTAAGTCATTTGGTTCGCTAAATGCACCATGCTCTTGCACACCTGCAAGTACATAAGTACCATCAGCTTTAGCTACTTTTACACCAGTTAAAATAAATGGATTTTTTGAATTAGGATTTACATATTCATTTAAATCGAAGCCAACTTCTCTTCCAACTTCTCCAATTACTTTTCTACCATAACCAAGCTCAATAGCCAAAGTATTTTCAGCCATACCTACTTGGATATAAACAGGTAATACTTTAGTAACCCCATTAGCAGTAACTGATGCTTGCATAAACTCGGCATACTCTTTATGAGTTATCCCAAGAGCTTTTGCAGTTGCTGGAGACATTGTAATATAGTTATCCCAAGTTACTTTAGTAATTGGATTAGGCAATTCTTGTAGCCAACCATTATTTGCGTATCGCCCATCACCAATGAAATGATTTGCAAGTAGCATTAAAGTAAAGCCATCTTTCTTTAAAGAATTATTTATATCGTTCAGTGCAGATGAGTTCCAACTACCCCAAGTTTGTGGTGCTTCTTTAAAAGAAACATATCCATCATGTAATGTTGAATTCCAAAATGTTTGGAAATCTGTCAAAAGATCTAATTGTGGGTAAAGTTTTGCTTGAGCATAAGCCATTACATACTTATGATAACCAGCTACATCATGCTTTTGCTCAGTAAGCCAATTTAATATGCAATGCTCTTTCTGACGAGTATTGTAAATAGCCCCAATTACTGGTTGAACTATACTATATACTCCATTACGTACTTTTACATCACCCCATGATTCAAGGTTATGATTTGAAGCAATAACATAATTTGATACTTGAGCAGTTTCATTATCAAATTCTGAAAATGTCACTACACATGGTACATTAGAGCAAGCTTTATCAAATCCTAAATTTTTAGGGAAATGAAATGAAGGATTTGTATCAAAATTAATTAATACTCCAACTTTACCAGACTTTAAGCTATTTGTTAGGTTTGCTAAATCGCTATAAGTTGCTTGTTCAAAGTAGTTTACTCTTGAATAATCTTTATCATAAAGTTCAGTTGCACCAATCAATTCATTAAGTAAATTAACTGCTATATGAACTTCCTCAGGCATATTATTACCAGCAATTACAATTGACTTACCTTTATTATGAGATAAATCACTTACTAACTGCTTAACAGCTTTTTCATCTAAATTATTAGCTTTAGTAATTGAGCTATAATTAAAAGAGCTTACTTTAGAAGCTACTTGACTATCAACCGAAACACCATTTTTTGATAACTCATTTATCAAAGCTAAAACAAAGTCTAAACTCTGTTCTACCGGTACTCTAAGACGATAATCTGCATTGGAACCTGTCAAAGTCATATTTGCTTCAACAGAATATAATCTATTGAATGATTCTAATTTTTCTACATCTCTATTGCTTGCATATTGCATACTAGCAACAGTTGTATCTCCTTCAGTACCTAAGAAATCACTGCCAATACTAAGGATAATTTTTGCATTATCTAATTTTAATAAAGGAACATTAGTATTACCATAAGATTTTTTCCAAGCGGAAATTCTATTATTTTCGTTGAAATACTCGTAGGAAACAACTTTAGTAGTTGGGTATTTAGATGTAAATTCATCTAATAAATTTTTTAAAGATGGAGAGGTAATTGTATTAGTAAGGAATACTATTTCTTTACCTGTAGTTTTTGCTGAATTCAATGCAGCAATGATATCTTTGTCAATGTTGTCCCAAGATTCTTTAGAGTATTTTTTGTTTGTTACTCTAAGTGGCTCTTGAAGACGAGATGGGTCATAAAGGTTAAGTATAGAAGCTTGTACAACAGTACTAAGTTTACCTTTTGAAATTGGGTGCTCAGGATTACCATTAATCTTAATAGGTCTTCCTTCGCGTACTTTGATTAGAGCTCCCCAACCGTAAGCATTTTCAGTAATTGTGGTTGCATAGTAATTTGCTTTTCCAGGTAGATAAGATTCTGGCTTTTTATTGTAAGCAATTATCTCACCTTTATCACGGTAATCAGTACAAGCAACTGCACCAAATGCAGCACCAGCTGATGCTAAAGCCAAGAATTTTCTTCTTGAATTTTCTGGCATTTCTTCTAAATTAATATTATCAGAAGCACCTTCTTGAAATTCGTGTCTTTTTAGTTTACCTACTTCTTTAGAGAAAGGATTTTCTAAGAAGTTCAGACTCCTCCAGTATTTCTTATTATCAGAGTTTTTTTCTCTTCCTTTAAGTACTGGCAAGTCTATGATATTTTTCTCTTTATCTTTATTGAAATTATCCATTTAGAAGTGCCTTATTTATTTCTCTTTACAGCTGATGGATGAATTTGTACTGTAACTTTCTTATTAGTATTAACTTCACTCTTTTTTGAAGCAAACAATTTTAATGGAATAGCTGAAACTACTGCTGTAGCTAATGCTCCAGTTCCAAATTTAGTAAAGAAATTTCTACGATTATTATTCATCTTGATTATACCTTATTTCCTAAATTCTATTATCTGTGGCAAGAACCACAAGAGATTGGACCATTATTAAGAGTTGCTTTTTGTAGGTACGGTAATTTTTCGTGAGGATTTTTGTGACAGTTCAAGCAACTATTCATATTGAAAGCATGAACTTGACCAACTTTCTCCATATTAGTAATCTCACCATGACAGCTTTTACAGTCTATGCCTTTATTAACGTGTACACTATGGTTGAAGTATGCATATTGAGGTACTTTATGAATACGTTTCCACTCTATTGGCTTGCCTTCTTCGTAATACTTAGTTAGCTTTTTTATCTCTGGCTTATCTTTACGAGCAATAGTATGGCAATTCATACATGTGCTTGCAGATGGAACCATTGCATGGCGTGATTTATCTACCGCATTATGGCAGTACTTGCAATCTATTCCCATTTCTCCAGCATGTAGCTTGTGAGAAAAGTTAATAGGTTGATCCGGTGTGTACCCTACCCCATCTCTTTCTGCTCTTGATACGTAAAACGTAAGTGCAAAAGAACACAATATTACAAACAGTGTGATGGGAAGTCGTACTTTAAGAGCGTAGTCTAAGAATGTTTTTTTCATTTAATCAATAATGATTGCAAATGTTAAACTTTTATGAAAACATAACGTATATGAAGATTTACCATTTTGTAATGCTTTCAATAAACTAAATTAGAGAAAATTAAAAACAAAAAAAACTTTATTTTTCCTTTGTAATACCGATTAATAGTGTCGTATTTACTCTAAACACTTATCAAATTTGGCTTTGTAGCAACACAGAGAGTACAAAATTTTTAAGAAAAACTTTCAATTACTCTATTAATGGGTAGTTGGAAGTGATATAAGCTGCTTTAGTAGGTTAATTGAAATTCTTATGATTATCAAATTTATCTGTAACTAATTTAGCTATCAGACTAAAACTAAATCCAAATGCTGAGCCAATCGCCATTCCTCCCAATATATCAAATGGATAATGCACACCAACATATACTCTTGAAAATGCTACTAAAGTTGCAACAACGATTAGATAATATCTCCACTTACTGTAAAATGGTATCAGAAATAAAGCTGCTGCAAAATTATTTACAGAATGGCTCGATGGAAAAGACTTACCTGCTCCACAATTAACCAATAATCGTACACCTTCTAATGTATGGCAAGGTCTGATTCTTCCTACAAATTCTTTAATAATTTTACTAGATACAAAATCAGATAATCCAACACAAACAGCAAGTAATACTACTAATATGATGCCTGTTTTAACTCTAGATTGTTTTCTGAAGTCGTAAATAATGAAAGCAAAAAGTAATATCCAAACTGGTATCCAATTTTTACTTTCTGTGATAAACGGAAAAAGTATATCAAAAAAGGGGTTTGCCAAATTACCATTTAGATAGTAAAAGAGTTGATTATCTAAGTTACTAATAAAATCAATCATTTATAATTTCCTGACTTTTTTCATTGCGAAATTAGAAATTTATTTTTAATTTGGATTAGCAGCATTTAAAAATCCGAACAAGAATTAATTCCCTTTGTTAAGAACTTACTAAGCAGTTTGAAAATCAATGAATTGCTTATGTATCCCAAGTTTAGAGCAGATATGTGTGGATAATTCAAGCGAAAACTTAACCGAATATTAGCTAAAATTGAAGCACATAAATCTTCATATTGGGAAATTATCCCTCTAATTGGATTTAAGAAATTTACCAAATTTAGCTTAATGCTATTTCTTGTTCAATTTCAATGTTACCAAATTGCTCTTTCTAATAATTTCCGTGCCTTAGAAATCTTTCATTCATAGGGTCTTGGTCAATAGTAAACAGTAATTCGTTTAAATATAATTTGAAGAAAATAAATTAATTTACAAAAATAGGTGTTTTAGGTCTAGCGTATGCAATTCAATCGTAGATTTACTAAAGAGGGTGTAAGCCCTTATGCAATGTTCGAATATACATTCAGAACCTCTGCAATAAAGAACCCTGACGGCTCGAAAGTATTCGAGATGAAGAACGTAGAAGTTCCTACAGGATGGTCGCAAGTAGCAACTGATATACTTGCTCAAAAATATTTCAGAAAGACTGGGGTACCTCAGTTCGATGAAAACAACTTGCCAATTAAAGATGAAAATGGTAATCATAAATTGGGAAGTGAGAACTCTGCAAAGCAAGTAGTACACCGACTTGCTGGAGCTTGGACTGATTGGGGTAAAAGATATAATTATTTTACTACTGAAAAAGACGCTACTATATTCTATGATGAGTTAGCTTACATGCTACTTTCACAGATGGCGGCTCCAAACTCACC
>VYMC01000263.1_pt1 | contig 10628 bp, 7 predicted proteins | sample 5115301 | NCBI WGS metagenome assembly VYMC01 (sample SAMN12291802, study PRJNA351875) | freshwater metagenome | isolation source: freshwater lake | place: USA: Michigan, Wintergreen Lake | collected 2013-08-08 | reverse complement strand
TTGATATTTTCAAACAAAACTATTGCAATATTTATAAAAGCAGGGATTAGAAATAAATAGAAGTACATTATACTAAAATAATTGGCACCATTGTAGTATCCGATAATAAAAAATAATATTAATGATGTAATAGCAATAACGCTACCAAGTAATTCTTTAAAATAGCTTAAGATGTATCCTAATACCAACCCCAAAGGGAAGAATGCTAATAAGAAAATCTCTTTTAAAGATGGTGAATTTGCTGGCTCGCTCAAGAAAAGGATAATAAGGATAATTAAGGATAAACTTAATATTCTACTTACCCATCTAAATATTTGAAGTGTATTCATTTTTTGACTTTACTAAGTTACATTCAATAATACACTTGAAGTCTAAATTTGTTTCAATAGTTCTGATAATGAACTCTAGCAAGAAGATGAAATTTTATTCAAGTTCTTATTTCCAATATTCTCTATCTAAGCTTCTGTATTGAATAGCTTCGGAGATATGAGCGATACCGATATTCTCAGAATTATCCAAATCGGCGATGGTGCGAGCTACTTTTTTAATCCTATCATGGGCTCTTGCTGATAAATTTAACTTTTTCATAGCAAGCTCAAGTATTTTCTCACTACTTTCATCTAATCTACAAACTTCATTAATCTCTTTTGTACTCATATCTGCATTCTTATGCAAATGAGTTTTATCTTTGAATCTATTTAGTTGGATTAGTCTAGCGTTGATTACTCTTTGCCTAACATCTTTGCTACTTTCAGAAACTCTTTTTGAGGAAAGCTCTTCAAACTTTACAGTTGGCACTTCTATATGAATATCAATTCTATCAAGTAGTGGTCCACTTATCTTACCTATATAACGTTGCACTTGCTGTTCGGAGCAAGTGCATTGCTTCATTGGATTACCAAAATTACCACAAGGGCATGGGTTCATTGAGCAAACAAGCATAAAATTGGCAGGATACTCAACTGTCATTTTTGTACGAGAAATTACAATTTTCTTTTCTTCTAATGGTTGCCTCAGAACTTCTAATACATTGCGAGCAAATTCGGGAAGCTCATCTAAAAAAAGTACTCCGTGATGAGAAAGGGAAATCTCACCGGGTCTGATTTTACCGACTCCACCTCCTACTAATGCGGCATCTGAAATTGTATGATGTGGGCTTCTAAACGGACGACTAGTAACTAAAGCATCGCCTCTTTCCATTATCCCGGCTACAGAATGAATCTTTGTGGTTTCAAGAGATTCATCTAAGCTAAGTGGGGGAAGGATACCAGGTATCCTTTGAGCAATCATAGTTTTACCCGAGCCGGGAGGACCAATCATAAGGATATTGTGTCCACCAGCAGCGGCAATTTCTAATGCACGTTTTACTTGCTCTTGCCCTTTTACATCTGATAAGTCTTTATTCCAAACACGACTTGAATTGTCAAACAATGCATCTAAATCAACTTTCGTAGGAGGAATTTCTAACTTCTTATTAAGGAAATCAACAGCTTGTCGTAATCCCTCAACTGCGATTACTTCAATTCCATCTACTAAAGCGGCTTCATCTGCATTTTGTTTAGGAATTATTACTCTTTTATAACCTTTTCTTTTTGCTTCAAAGCCAATAGATAATCCACCATGTACTTCCCTAGTAAAACCTTCTAATGCCAGCTCACCGAGTATTAGAGTCTCAGCAAGTAAATCTTTCTTTACTATACCTGCTGCAGCAAGAATTGCAATAGCGATAGGTAAATCGAAAGCACTACCTTCTTTGCGTATATCAGCTGGAGCAAGATTGATAGTAACTTTCTTTTGAGGCATTGGTAGTTCGGAGTTCTTTATAGCAGCACTGACTCTTTCCTTTGATTCTTTTACTGCCGAATCTGGTAAGCCAACGATTGTAATAGATGGCAACTGTGAATCAAGATGTGCTTCTATTTCTACTATAAAGGCATCAATTCCATATACAGTAGCTGAAAATAATTGGGAATACATTTATTTTGTGCCGTTTCTTGAGATATTTGGTTATTTTAAACAATTGAAGTTCAATATAATCAAGAATAAGCTAAGAAAAGACACTTTGTTGCAATGCAGACTTTAAGAGATTACGTACTTTCTACGGAAGAAATAATAATAACAGCACATAGAGGTGCCTCATCACTTGCTAAAGAGAATAGCCGAGATGCGATTCAAATTGCATTGGAGCTTGGAGTTAAGATAATTGAAGTTGATTTGAATATACTTTGTGATGATACAATTGTAGCTTATCATGATGATAATATAAATGAACAAAAGCTTTTAAACTTAACTTATGATGAATTATTAACTATTGATAATACGATTGTAAAGTTGGAAGATGTTTACAATTTGGTGGCAGATAAAGCATATTTAGCTTTGGAATTAAAGTCAAGTGCTAACAATTTGCATATTAAAACATTAGATTTTATTAGAGATAAAGGGTATTTGGCAAATACAATATTTATATCATTTTTACCAGATTTACTGAAAGAATTGAGAGATTGTGAGTCAAAATGCCATATAGGTTATATCGCAAATCCGTATGACTTTGTAGAACCTGATGTTGCATATAATATTATAAATTATGACTTGTTTCTTTGTAGTATCAATGAGTTGAAATCAAATTTTGTAGAAGATACAGCAAAATATAACAGTTATGTAGGATTGTATGATGTAAACAGCAAATTAGATTTTGAAAAATCAGTTAGTTGCAAAGTTAGATTCTTGGGAACAGATTATCCTCAAGATTTAATAAAATTGATATAGGTTAATTTTATTCTTCCTCAATATCTTTTAGTAACTGCATACCAAGAGCTATTGCACCAGTAATGGCAGTACCTTTTGGCTCTAATAAGTTCAGCCGCTCTTCTTTGTTAACTAAGTCAATAAGTAATTTAGAAAGAAGGGTATCATTTTCTATAATACCACCCATAAGAACAACATTTACTTTTTGTGCTTTGAATTGCTTAACTAAAGCCATTGGAAGCTCAAGCAAATGATGAGCAGAACGATTAATAATATTCAAACAAACTTCATCACCTTCTTCGGCACATTGCATTACAAGAGGAGTTAGATTTTGGTAAGCAAATTTACCCTCATTGTATTCCTTAACTATAGTGCGAGGTTGCTCAATATCAAATCCACTAATTTCAGATTTAACTATTTGAGTTAGATTTGTCTTTTTACCACGACCATCAAGCTCACGAACGACTGCAGTTAGACCTTCACGACCAATCCATGCTCCACTACCTTCGTCATCGAGCTCAATGCCCCAACCACCACAACGAATTAATTTCTTTTTAGCAGGATTGCCAAGAGCAATAGAGCCAGTTCCAACTATTGTAACGATACCTGTATCACCACTGAATGCACCTTGATGGGCAAGTTCTACATCGGAGCAGACAATAAGATTTTCTAATTTGATGTTGTAATTAGTACGAGCTAAAGTGCGGAGTAAATTCATTGCTCGCATTTTTTCTTCTTCAAGCCATATACCAGCCAGACCCATAACAACTGCATCAACTTCGGTAACGGGTATTCCGCTTTTAGCACAAAGAAGCATAATTAGATTTAGTACTCGTTCGCATGCTTCGCTCATACCAACGGAGCCAATCCGAGTGGTACCCATAATTTCGGTACCCATAATTTGACCTTCTCTAACTAACACCCCTCTAGTTTTGGTGCCACCACCATCTATACCAATTACTGTGTAATCTTTATTGATTTCCATTGATTTCCAAGATTTTAATCGTTGTATATTTCACAATTAATGTGCCAAGCTAAATGATTTCAAGGTTAGAAATTTATTAGAGCTTTTGGCACTATGGTAGATATTATCGGAAAAATTATGCCAAAACTGAAAAAAATATTTGTTTTTATAAACATTAATATCTAAATTGACTTACAACTTTGGCATAATTTTTACTTCTCTAATAAAATATGATATTGATAGAGAATGTACTAATTGATGATGCGATAGCAAAATCTAATTTTTCATGCGAGTTAAATGGGTGTAAAGGAGCTTGTTGTACTTTCCCAGGAGAGTATGGTGCCCCTTTAAAGCAGGAAGAGATTGAGTTAATAAATCAATCGAAGAATGCTGCCAGAGAGTATCTAAGTGAGAAATCAAAGAAAGTATTAGATACAGAGGGCTTTGCTAAAGAGATAGATGGTGAGTTATTTACTGTTTGTATCGAAAAGAAAGATTGTGTATTTGTCTATTATGAAGGACAAATAGCTAAATGTGCATTGGAAAAGGCATATTATGATGGAAAAACTAAATGGAAGAAACCGCTTAGCTGTCATCTTTTTCCGATTAGAGTTGGGAATTTCGCTGGTAAATATCTTTACTACGAAAAGATAAAAGAGTGCAACCCTGGTGTAGCAAATGGAAATGCACAGAATATAAAACTATACAAATACTTAAAAGAGCCATTAACAAGGGCTTATGGAGCGAGTTGGTATAAGAAATTAGAAGACAAGCTCGAAAAGGAATGATTTTTAAAACTGTTTTAATTTGTTGGGGGACAAAATGAAACTAGGATTGAACGTAAAACTCGGCTTAACGCAGCAGCTAACGCCACAACAGATACAATATTTAAAATTGCTCCAAATGCCTATAGTGCAATTGGAACAGCAAGTACGTCAGGAGATTGAGCTTAATCCAATGATAGCCGACCCTTATGATGATATTGATTCAGATTATGATGATTATAAAGAAGAGACTGGACCAAGTCCAGAGAATTATGACTTCGATGAATATAATGATTACGAAGATTACAAATCATTGCCTCAAGAAAAACTCACCCCCGAGTTTGAATTAGAATTAGCTAAGAAAGACATAGACGACAAACCAGATTTATTTGAATTTCATAAGCTTTTGTGGGATGGTGGAGAAGTTAATAACTCAAAAACTAAACAAAGTGATGATGATGATGACGATTTCGAAGGATTCCAGCAAAGAGACCTTGGTAATTTCATTGATGAACTTTTCACACAACTAAGGCAATATCCTTTAACAGAGGAAGAGCTTATTTTGGGTGAGCAAATCATTGGTAATATAGATAATGATGGATATCTTAGAAGAGATTTATCTGAAATTGTAGAAGATACTAATGATTTAATTACAGAAGTAAATCTTAAACAATACCAAAATGTCCAAGTAAATGGCAATGGTTATCATACGAATGGAAATGGATACCACTCTAATGGCAATGGGCATAGCTCAAATGGTAATGGTTACCATACTAACGGCAATGCTTATAATACGAATGGGAACGGTTATCATGCAAATGGTACTTCAAATAATAATGATAATCCAGCTGCAAGATATTCGGTATCGAATGATAGCTTAAAGGCACTGAATAAAATATTAGGTAAAGAAGAAAAAGAATTAATTACTCCCAATACTGAATTGCAGAAGGAGTTAGCAAGCAATACACCTAAAATTGAATTAAACCATACACTTAAGTTAGTCAATTTAAAAATGGCAGAAAGTGTACTCAAATATATTCAAAAGCTAGACCCTCCGGGTGTTGGCTCGCGAACTATTCAGGAGTGCTTACTTTGCCAGTTAAAAGCATTGGATAAGCCGAATGCTGCTCAGAAATTGGCAATAGAAGTGCTTACTAACTGCTATGACGCATTTTCAAAGAAACATTATAGTGTAATTACCAAACAATTAGAAATATCTGAAGATTTTCTTAAAGAATCAATTGAGGAAATAAAGAGACTTAACCCTAGACCGGGTGGTGGAGATTACCAATCTGAAATAAATACAGTTACTCCTGATTTTCTTCTTGAAATAGATGAAGAGACAAATGAGTTGGTAATCACAGTTAATGAATCAACTATCCCTAAGTTGCAAGTTTCTAAGGCATACGAATCACTTAGAAAAGAAGCTAAATATAAGCTTTATAATAAAGATACTAAGGATTGGATTCGTACAAAATATGATGATGCTAAGTTCTTAATACAGGCATTAAAGCAACGTAAAAATACAATGACTAAAGTGATGACTGCTATTGCTGAAATACAGAAAGATTTCTTCTTTATAGGGCAGTCAGGACTGAAACCACTTATATATAAAGATGTATCTGAAGTAACGGGTTTAGATATATCTACTATTTGTAGAATTGTAAATGGAAAATATTGCCAAACTGATTTCGGTACATTTGAACTTAAGACTTTCTTTTCGGAATCTTTACCTAATGATGACGGAGAAGAAGTATCTACAACGGTAATTAAGCAAGTATTAAAAGATGTAATAGATGCTGAGGACAAAACGAAACCACTAAGTGATGATGATTTAAGTGCATCATTAAAATTAAGAGGGTACAATGTGGCAAGAAGAACAGTGGCAAAGTATAGAGAGCAGTTGAAATTGCCTGTGGCTCGTTTGAGAAGAGAAATTGTCTGATTTCTAAAAGTAAATTGATGTCAGATAATTTTTATCATAAAATTGTAGTAGCTAATAAACATAAACTACTTAATCACTACAACTTCGATGAATTTTCAGAAAGTAGTTACTATGCTGATAGACTTCATTGGGGTTGGAAAGTTTCGGACTTTAGCAACGCTACCCTATGGAGTGGTATAAATACTATAAACTATCTTTATAAGTCTGGTGAGATAAGTAAAGAGCTATATTACAAGCTTTTTTTAGGTACTTTCAAATCTATTTCAAAAATTGCTTCTTCCCAAAAAGGTCTTCAAGAGGCGTATCCTAATGAAAATTCTTTTTGTGTAACAGCACTTATTGCATTTGATTTGCTTTTAGCTCTTAAAGAAACTGACCATGAAGAGCTATTAAAGTACACTAGCAGAGATATTTCATACTATACAAACATTGTAAAACCATATATTAATTTTATAGAGACTCATAATGAAAATCATGCAATAATATCAAATCACATAGCTACAGCAGTGGCAGCTATAGAGCTTTGGAATACATTAACGAAATCGAAATCGAATCGGGGGAAAGAGTTATGGCAAAATGTAATATTGAAAAATCAATCAAATGAAGGATGGTATAAAGAATATGAGTCAGCTGACCCTGGATATCAAACTCTCTGTACTTATTATTTGGCAGCGGCTCACAAATATAGTTCAAATAGCGAGCTAAAAGCATCAATTCTCTCTTCAGTAGAAAAAAGTATAAACTATTTAGAATATTTTATACAACCAGATGCCTCTATAGGGGGTTTGTATGGCTCTAGAAATACTGAAATTTATTACCCAGGTGGATTAGAATATTTCTCTGAATATTTCCAGAAAGCAAGAAATATAGCTCAGTTTGTAAGAAAAAGTTTGCTTGAAGGAGTTCATGTAAAGCCAGAGTCTATTGATATTGGGAATTATATCCCACTGCTTAACTCATATACTTTTGCAAGTAAGAATTGGAAAATTGAAACTGAAAGCACATTAGTATGGCAAGATAATTTTGAAAGGAATTTTAATGAATCGGGAATATTTGTAAAATCAACTGATAGCTATTATTTGATTATCAATTACAAGAAAGGTGGTTGTTTCAAATTGTTTGATAAGCAAAGTAGGAGTTTGTATTGGGAAGAAGGTGGAGCAATGCTTAGCTTAAACGCACAGAGATATTCTACTCAAATGTATGCTGATAATCTTAAATTTGATTCAAAGAGAATAGTTTCAAATTTTTATAAATTCAATGAGGCATATCCAAACCCATTGAACTTTGTAATACTAAGAATATTGGGACTTACAGTATTTAAAAGCAACTTTCTTGGTGAGCTTTTTAAGAAAATGATAGTTAAGATGCTTATGACTAATAAGAAAATTCTTGAGGATTTTGAAATAGAAATATCTTTCCAACTAAATGATGATGATGTAATTGTAAGTAGTAAGCCAAGTAAAAGCATTGAGTATAGCTTCCCAAATGGTAAGTATAAGACTATACACATGGCTTCAAGTGGGTACTACACTAGCCAATTAGAAATGTTGGAAGGAAACAGAAAGAGACTAAGCGAAGAAAAATCTTTATTAAAAGTTAAGAAATTGTAAATTTTTCTTGCATAGAATTAAAGAAACACTTAATTTTGAAGACTTAGTTAAAGCAATAACGAAGAAATGCCGCTTTAGCTCAGCTGGTAGAGCAGCTGATTTGTAATCAGCAGGTCATTGGTTCAAGTCCGATAAGCGGCTCAAATAAAACCCCCTACAAATACAGATTTGTAGGGGGTTTTTGTATATGGACTGTCTTATTTGAGAGAAGTGTTTTTTTGATATTTCTTTGTTGTGTTTTGTCCTGTTAAACAATTTTATAGCACAATTTTGGCACAATTTAATTTAGTTCATTCAATAAAGACACAATTCTTGCATTTTCTTTTTGCAAGTAATGATTATGAGCAGTTTTAATATCTCTTATCCTTGCAACTCTTTGGAAATCTAATAAATTTATATTGGGCATAGCTGATAATTTGTTGAGGAACATTTTTCTGAAGCCATGAAATGAAGTACCTTTTTGTTTTAAATTGTACTTTTCTAATATTAAGTTAAATCTTCTAGTTAATCGAGAACATGAGCTTTGTTCCCAACGAAATACTTTTTCTTGTTTATTACCTCTATGTATTGTTATTTCTTTAAGTAAAATCAAAATTTCCTTTACTTTGTTGCTTATGGGGATTGTGTCATACTCATGTTTTTTGATTTTGTTTCTTAGTTCTATAATATTTTTTTCAATATTTACTTGTTCCCATAAAAGAGTTACACATTCGCTCATTCTCAATCCAGTATGTGACATTAGTAACATATATAAGTAAAACTCTTTATCTTGATTAAATAGTTCATTCATCAATAATTCAATTACTTGATTATCATAGCTTACTATCTTCTTTTGTTCAACCTTGATTTTATATTTGTTAAGCTTAATTGGTTCATTCAGATAGTAATTATCATTACACCAGTTTAGAAATGCTTGAATTGACCGAATTTGTATGTTTATAGAATTATCTGCTAAAGTAGTTTTCAATAAGTCCAAGTTGTTTTTAATCATCAATTCTACTTTTGATATTCTAATATTGTGGTATGCTACTTTTTCATTTATTTCATAATTATGAGTAAGTAATAATATCTTAGCTCTATTATAGCTTCTGATAGTATTTACTTGCTTTTGGGATAATTCTTTTTTTGTGTAATCATTCCATAAATCATTAATGTAATAGTAATTTGGTTCAATTTCTTCTTTTATTCTTTCTGTTTTAAAAAGATAATCCCAGTATGCCTTCTCTTGTACTTTTACAATTATTGCTCTATTTTGTGGAGTATCTATTAAGCCACTTGCAAAACGCTTTTTATTATTGTAAATAGTGTAATACAGATAATTACCTTTAGGTAATTTTCTTGAATAAATTCTGCCTGGAGCACTTACTTTTTTCACTATGGAATCTCAACAAAAATATATTTCATACAAACAAAGGAAATAACTTATTTCCTCAAACTTATTCTATTTACGAGTGTAATTAACTAAGTTTTCAAAATTCTATAAATTCTAATTCATATTTAATACTTACATGTATAAAGGTGGTTTAAGTTAAGTTTTGGACTTAGTTCAAGCTATTCTTTGAATTTATTCTCTTGACATTTAGCTAAAGCAAATTTAATTCTTTTAAATTGAAGGATTATAATTCATAATTTTCTATAAGTTAGTATGTTAATAATATAGTTCAAAGTAAAACAAGCTTAATTCACAAGTTTTAAATTCCCATTTGAATATTACAATTATTCCATTCAAATACATAATTTTAGTGTAGTGGAACCAATTAAAATTTCAGTTTCAATATTAACTCGAATTTAATTATCAATTTATGTTTTTACATTAGCTTTAAGTTTACCTAGATTAAAAGAATGAAGTGAGGTAAATTATGAAATCATATTCAAACTTTGAATAAAAATGAAACTGACTTAGTAAATCTTAAAGAATGAATTACTAAAACAATGTTTAATAATGTAAAATATCATTTGAGAATTTGAAAGGATTAATGCCATAAATGTAAAAAAGGTTAGTAGTTTTGTAAAAACTTTAAGGAATTTTCTTTAATGAAAATATGATTCTATAAATCAAAGAGCTACTTTTTTGTAAAATTTTATACAGAATAGTATTGTTTTTTTACAAAAAGGTACTAAGAGAAACTACTTTTTATACATTTGTTTTACAAAAAAGTACTTGTGAAAAGCTAATAAAATATATAGTTAATTGAATTTTAGAATTCAAAGAACAAAGTGTTAATATTTTATTCAATACAATTTTAATTGCTTTAAAGTTATCCAAATTTGTCACAAATATTATAATTATTCAACTTTTTTTGGAAACTCAAAAATAAATTTAATTTATTCCCCCAACACCGCTTTCTGTAGCAACATCTGACTGTTGCCATAAAAAGGCAAGTCTGTTTTACCTAAAATACTTTGGGGAATTGTAAGCACTTCATTAATATTTTCCATTGGTACTAATACTGTTTTTGCTCCATTTTCTGAAAGCAAGGTTACTTTGTCTGCAAGGTTACTTTGTCTGCAAAGTTCATTGCTCTTTCAATTGCACCGCCAATGGATATGTTCCCAAGAACTGCTAAACCAGCTTTTAAATTCTTTTTATAAATGGC
>VYMC01000262.1_pt1 | contig 10662 bp, 11 predicted proteins | sample 5115301 | NCBI WGS metagenome assembly VYMC01 (sample SAMN12291802, study PRJNA351875) | freshwater metagenome | isolation source: freshwater lake | place: USA: Michigan, Wintergreen Lake | collected 2013-08-08 | reverse complement strand
TTACCCTTCGGTATCGCGGTCGGTAGCGGTGGTAATATCTATGTGGCTGATACGTTCAACAGTCGCGTACAGGTATTCAACCCTAGTGGTGTCTTCCAGTCCGCTTTCGGTAGCTTCGGTACGGGGGACGGTGAGTTCAGTTTCCCCAACGGTATCGCGGTCGGTAGCGGTGGTAATATCTATGTGGCTGATACGTTCAACAGTCGCGTACAGGTATTCAACTCTAATGGTGTCTTCCAGTCCGCTTTCGGTAGCGGAGGTTCGGGGGACGGTGAGTTCTTTATCCCCGTCGGTATTGCCGTCGATGGCGGTGGTAATATCTATGTGGCTGATGCTCGCAACAATCGCGTACAGGTATTCAGCCAAAGTCAGCCGCCGGTGTCCACTCCCGAACCTTCTGGTATTATCGGATTAGGGGTACTAGGGGGTGGTTTAGTGGTGCGTCGCCTCGCTAAACGTCGTTAATCGCGCTTGGGGTGGGGAGATGGTCGGAAATTTACCTAATTCCCCACCCTTTGCGGTTAAAAGCTTTAATTGTGCTGCTGTCTTTGTAATTGCTCGATCGCGTTGGGGGATAAATCGGTAAATCGGGCAATTGCGATCGCAACTGGTGCGAGGGTGAGGGGTTGGTCAAGGGATTGTTTAAGGGGCATATTCTGAATTGAATTTGCTGACAATACCTGTCATTTTGTCAAGGATTTTGTTATTTATATTTCTTATACTTCATCTAGCTATTGATTACTCGATACGGTCAGGTGAGCGTTCCCCCCGATATTCTTCTCGATAGGAAGGTAAGATGATACGGGTGACTGTTTTGGATGACTCGGAAATCGTCCCCGAACCGAGCGAGAAACCTGAAAAAACGATGTTCGAGGCGATTTCTTTAAATACACGGGGATTTACATTCGAGCGGTTAGCTAAGATTTGTTACTGATTGAGTCGGGGCAGAAGATTAGAGCTATAAATAATGATGGAAACGTTTGTTGTTGGTGCTGAATACTTGACTCAAAGGAGTCTGCTTAGAGTAAGCTAATCGGCATAATAGTCAAGAGGTAATTTAATGATGAGTGAAGACCAAAATTTGCCACTTTGGGTACAAGATCGCGAAGAAGTTATTAACAAGGCTGATGAAATTCAATGGCGCTATGGAGATCGTCCAGATTATTCGCACACCAATAGATATCTGGAAAAGGAACGAAAATTTAATCACGCCGAAAAATCTCTAAATCAGATCGCACATAATCTGGTGAAAACTTTTGAAATGGAGGCAACATTTAAGACTAATCCTCAACAGTGGCTTTCTGTGGTGGAAGGTAAATTCCGCATGAGTACTAATGGAGGCAAAGAGTATACTGCTGAAGATATTGTAGAGCAAGGAACATATAACCTATTTCTTGGAGATTCAGATCAATACAGTTCTTCTAATGAAACCTTTGAATCTTCTTACAATCTCTTCCACGCTGCTTTCCCAGATGGTTTTCACTGGGAGTTGATCGAAGTTGTGGCAGGTCCTCCCAACGTCGTCTTTAAATGGAGACATTGGGGAACTTTTAAGGGTAACTATCAAACACATCAACCCACGGGAGAAACAGTTGAAATTGTTGGACTTAGCCTGGCAAAAGTCACAGAGGAGTTGAAACTTGAGTCTGTCGAGCATTATTTTGATACTCATCAATTTTTGATGAAGTTAACCAGTAGAATGCCCAATCCTATGTGATTGGGATTGTCAGCAACCCCAATCATTTTGTCAAGGATTTTGTTATTTGTATTTCTTATACTTCATCTAGCTATTGATTACTTGATTGGGGATTCAGGGCGATGCGCTTTTCTGGGGTTCGATTTAATAACGCGCAAGAATACGAGCGATTTTTAAGCATAATTGAAGGGATGATGTCACGGGAGTTAATCAATGACGAAGGACTATTATTCGATTTACTGGTGTTATTAGTGGAAGAATACGAGCGCAAACATTATCCGATCGCCCGAACAAATCCTACCGCTACGTTAGAATCTTTACTGCATGAGTTCGATATCGATAGGGAGTGTCTTGTCGATATTTTCGGCGATCGGGATAGAGTAGAATCGGTGATAGGGGGGAAACAGGCGATCGCTTCTTCTCAAGCCGAGTCTCTAGCCGAATTTTTTAATCGTTTAAGGGCGAAACTGGCGTTAAGCGCCCGTGATTTTCTCTTGTAGCCTCGCTTTTCCTGCGGGAACCATATAACAAATCCTTACTTTCCTCATAACTTTAGATTAATTAAGATAATGTTACAAAACTTTATGAAAAAGCCGTAGTATGATAATTTACGCCAGTAAAGCGAACACAATAAGGAGCAACACCCATAATGCAGTCGGCCGAGATGTTGCTGACAGTCCCCAAAGAGTATTTAAAAGCACCGGGGGGCTTCAACCCAAACGTTACCATGTTTTTCAGTGCCTTGAGTCTAATAACCCTATCTACCTGTGGCTATTGGCTATGGTCCTGGCCGGACTGGATTTGTTTTAGTGCTAATGTCCTCGCTTTACATTTATCGGGGACAGTTATCCACGATGCCTCTCATAATTCTGCCCATAGGAATCGGGTATTTAATGCTATTTTAGGTCATGGCAGTGCTTTAATGCTCGGTTTTGCCTTTCCGGTCTTCACTAGAGTCCATTTACAGCACCACGCTCACGTTAACGATCCCGAAAATGATCCGGATCATTTTGTCTCCACTGGTGGGCCGTTGTGGATGATTGCGGCCAGATTTTTTTATCACGAAATCTTCTTTTTTAAGCGGCAACTCTGGCGAAAATACGAACTGCTGGAATGGTTCCTCAGTCGTCTTTTTGTTGCTACCATAGTCATCGTCGCCTGTCAATATGGTTTTATCAGATATGTGATGAATTTTTGGTTTGTTCCCGCTTTAGTGGTGGGAATTGCCCTCGGTTTATTTTTTGATTATCTCCCCCATCGTCCTTTCCAAGAGCGTAATCGTTGGAAAAATGCCCGAGTTTACCCCAGTCCCCTGTTAAATCTGCTGATTTTAGGGCAGAATTATCATCTCGTGCATCATCTTTGGCCGTCGATTCCCTGGTACAAATACCAACCGGCATACTATGCCACTAAACCGCTTTTAGACGCAAAAGAGTGTGAACAGTCTTTAGGCCTACTGCAAGGTAAGAATTTCTGGAGTTTTCTCTACGATGTCTTCCTAGGTATTCGCCTTCACTCCCATTCTTCTAAAACTTCTTGATCTCACTTATCGTAATGATGAGGTACAAAGTTTTCATTTTGGGGAGTCGGTATCTGTACTGGTTTTGTTGTCAACCTGATTTTTTGAAGGAGGATTTTATGAGTCAACATTGGGGAAAAGCCTTAATTTTAACAACAACTCTCTTGACAATTAACATCAATTATGCTAGGTCTTTAACTTTTGGTGAGGCCGTTGGTATTGGAGCGGGGGCCTTGTTAATCAACCGAGCGGTACAGGATAATAGACAACGTTATCGATTTGTGCCACCAGAGCAAGAATTTCAGCGCGGACTAGAGGACGGTTTTAACTTTGCCCGCTATGATAATCCGCGCAATTCCAGAGACTACGATGACGGTTTTATCGAGGGAAGAAGACGGCGGGAGTCGGGTTGGTCCAGTCCCAACCGGAGAAGTTAATTATTTTTTTGGTCTGCGTCCCACTTCGGCGGTTTCTTGAATGGAAAATATCCTCAATTTGCCGTCGATGGGAGCGACTTTAGCCACCGCTTCCGATGCAACTATATAGTTATCACCCTCGGTGTTGGTAATATTGACTACCCGCTCGCGAGTGATAATCGCCATCTCGTTATTAGCAAGAATATCCACATCCCAATTCTCAGAAAGAACCTCTATACTTTTAATATTTTTGTAGGATTCCTCTAAAAATACTTTATGTTCCGTGATGCCATCTAACTCAAAAATTTCCGTACTAGCATTGGTTTTAATGGTCAATTGCGAGGAAATAAACGGGGCATAGTGTTTGAGGATTAGGGCGATATTTTTATCTTTAATAGCGGTTTCAATGTCTTGAATCATTGCTTTAATTTCCGCTTCACTGATTTTTTGTCCCCAATCGCGATTACTCGATTGTTTTACCGGCACTATCGAGGGATTAGCATGGACAAAAGGGGGGGAGATACTGGGGAGAAGGGATAAACCGAGCAATAGAACAATTAATTGGGGAGAACGCATAATTTAATAAACTTGGTAAATTCAACCCGAATCATAGCATTTTCTCGTTACCGAATAAATCCTCAAGGTGAAAGGGCTGCATCTCCTATTGGTGACTTTCTCTCACCTATAGGTGAGCAGCAGCAGTTATTAAAAGAGGGCGAATGCAATTCGCCCCTACAATAATATTATTGCGCCAATGATAGGGGGACATCATGGTCAGTGAGTTTATTGAACTGCGTGCGCCCAAAATGTAGTATAGATATTTCTACAAAATTGAGATGCCCCCAGGTGAAAGTCCCTGGTTACTCATCGTTCGCTCATTTTTTCGAGCAAGATAAGAGATGAAACCCTTATAGATAAAGACATTGCTGCGATATTTGTCAATTGTTTTCCATCTAGAGCGAGCTAATCAATTAAGTCTTTTGCCAGATAAGGATTTAGTCGATTTATGCCACCCGATCGAACCATACCAAGTAACGAAGAACCCTGCTCAGTGAACTGAAAACTCACATCTGATAACTGATTACTGACTCCGGACTGCCGATTACTGATTCGACATTTGGGCGGTGATTACGGTGAGATCGATCGCCCTTTCACCCCTTCTGATTCTTAGGGGTAAAGATTGACCAATTCCAGTTTTTTCCACCATTTCCTGTAACTCGCTACCATCGCTAACCGGTTGATTATTAGCTTTAACAATCACATCCCCGCGACGGATACCAGCTTTTTCGGCGGGGGTATTGGGTAGGACTTTCACCACCAAAATTCCCGACACTTCCGGCACAATCAGGGGAGAATTGGGGTTTTGATTATTAGCCCGGGCTAAATCGGCAGTTAGATTAACCATCTGCACACCGATATAGGGATGGGCCACCTTTTGACCTGCTTCTAGGGTCGCTTGTAACTGCTTGGCCCGGTCGATGGGAATGGCAAAACCGATCCCCATGGCATCGGTACGAATCGCCGTATTGATGCCGATGACTTCTCCTTGGGCATTAAGTAACGGACCGCCGGAATTGCCCGGGTTAATAGCGGCATCGGTTTGAATAAAATCAATGCGTTTATCGGGAATACCCGCCTTAGCCGCCGAGCGCCCAATCGTGCTAATAATTCCTAAAGTTACTGTATTATCTAGACCGACGGGATTGCCTACTGCGATCGCCCAATCCCCCACTTGTATGGAGGAGGAATTGCCGAGGACGGCTATAGGTAATTTTTCTCCTTGGGGATTAATTTTCACCACGGCTAAATCAGTGATCTCATCAGTACCGCGTACTCCCCCCTTGAAGCTACGACCATCTTTTAAAGTTACCGTTACCTTATCGGCATTATCGACCACATGGGCATTAGTTAAGATTAAACCGCTGCCATCGATAATAAAACCCGATCCCTGGCCCGCCACTCGCTGCTGGGTGGGAACACGAAACTGTTCCCCAAAAAACTCCTGAAAAAAAGGATCATCAAAAAAGGGGCTATTAGGACGAGTAATAATCGCTTCGGTGTCAATTCGCACCACTGCCGCACCTGTGCGGGCCACTGCTTTAGCGACAAAACTTTCCGCGGTCATCTCCGAGGGGATTCTGGCCAGATCGGCGGCAGTGCTGGGCAGATTTTGGGCATTTACCGCCGCTAAACTGCTAAAACCGAGCATAACTCCTAGAAAAGTTGCCAAAGCGTGGGTAATAGTTCGCCGTAACCCTGTAGGAAGTTTCATACTTTGATCTCTGATTCTGATGTTTTAACTGTTTTTGTCCATCGGTTGACAGACCGACTATTAAAAATCTAACAAATCGATCGCTCCGATTAAACCAATGAGTTGACACCAAATCCGTCAGCAGATGGATTTGGTTATGGTTTGCCGTTTACTAATCTCTAATCACTAGGGGCGATTGCAGGGTAATATTTAAATCTCGATCGGGGTTAACAGAGTATAACTGCGCGGAACTACCACCGACAATTCCCGCCGTCGGTAAACCCCATCCGGCAAGGGTTCCCACGGCTGCCCCCGCTAAAACGTCGAGAACTTCGATCTTATGATCGCCCGTAAGAGCAGCGATCGCTGTGGCTGCCCCCGCACCGGCGACGGTTCCCGCTAAGATATCTTGAGTTTTTGCCCCTTTACGCACGGTTTCAGTGGTAGTAATTAATCGCGAAGTGGCATTGAGGGGAATAGTGCGATTACCCCCATCGAGGCGAATTTCATCGGCAATAAACCGCACACCTTGGCCCATCGCTTGTAAAGTACCCTTGACTTCACTTCCCGCTGCAATCACCACACTCCCATTCCGGTTACGAATATCTCTGGCTACGGTTAAAGTCAGAGGAATAACATCACTTTTAGAAACTAAAATTTTATCGGCTTTCTCGTAATTCAAAGGGATAACTGTTCTCGCCGGAATCGAGATTTGTTGAGCGATGAGACTTTGCCGATTAATATTACTTTGAGCGAGGACGGGAAAAGTGCCGGACATCGACCCCATGAGCAGGGTAATCAGTAAGGCTGTACTGGCTCTGGTAACAGGATTGATAGACATAGCGGTTATCCTCTGAAAAAACAACAGTGAACTTTCTCTGTTTCTAGATTATTTTTTTCTGTCTGTCATGTCAGTCCCCTCAACAGGGAATTTTTTCTCTCTCTATAGGGAAAAAAGTAGAATGGCAGAATTTCTGCATTTTGTCCATCGACCGCAAAAGAGAGTCGAAAAGCCTAGAATGGTAAAAAACCTCGGATTGCCATCGTCTATGGAACTCGCTGCCGGAAAAATCCTTAGTCATCGCTACCAAATTATCCGTCAATTGGGAAAAGGGGGATTCGGACAGACTTTCTTGTCCTGCGATCGCCAGTTACCCAATCAAAATCGCTGTGTGATCAAACAATTTCAACCCCAGTGCCGGAATGCCGAAACTGTAGCCATCGCTAGACGACTCTTTGAAACCGAGGCGAAAATACTGCAAGAATTGGGCAATCATCGCCATATTCCCCGTTTATTTGCTTATTTTGAGGAAAATGGGCAATTTTTCCTCGTGCAAGAATACATTGAAGGGGAAGATTTAGCCACAGAAATTACTGCCGGTGTCTATAGGCAAAATGAGGAGAAAGTAGTGGCTTTATTAACAGAAATTCTCTCAATTCTCGAATTTGTCCATCAAAAACAGGTGATCCATCGCGATGTTAATCCCTTCAATCTTATTCGTCGCCGTCAAGATGATCAATTGGTTTTAATTGATTTTGGCGCTGTCAAACAAATTAGCACTCAAGTAGTTAAAGAAGGTAAAACCGTTTCTACAGTCGCTATCGGTACCCCCGGTTATTTCCCCAGTGAACAGGCCCAAGGTCATCCCCGTTTTAGTAGCGATATCTACGCCACTGGTATGATTGGATTACAAGCTTTAACTGGTAAAGCTCCCGAAGATATTCCCTTGAATGCTCGCACGGGGGAAATTCTCTGGCAACATTTGGCCATGACTAGCGCCGAGTTTAGTGATGTTATCGAGCGCATGATCCGCTATGATTTTCGTCAGCGTTATACCAGTGCCAGTGAAGCATTAATCGCTCTGAGAAAATTAGGGAAAATTCATCATCTCGATCCGAAAACTACCCAGGCAGTGCAACCTCAGGGCCGGGTTGCTCGTCTAGGGAAATCTTGGCTAACAAAAATCTTGTTTGTATCGGGAACAATTGGTTTAATAGCTGGTGCTTATCTGGGTTTTGACTATTGGCAAAATTCTCGTAATTCTCTTAGTTACTATCAACAAGGTCAGACTTTTTATCAACTCAAACGTTATACTGATGCCCTTAATTCCTATGGTCAAGCCTTAAAAATTAATCCCGATTATCTTGAGGCATTGCAAGGACAAGCTGATGCTTTATTGGCTTTAAAAAGATACTCGGAAGCTTTAAATACCTACGAAAAAGCTATTCAAATTAACCCAGATTCCGCTTGGCAAGCTTGGCTCGGTCGCGGGGAAGCTTTAGATAAATTAGGCAAAAATCAAGAGGCTTTAGAAAGTTTTGAGCGGGTCTTATCTCTTAATCCTGCCGCTAGTCAAGCTTGGCAAGGTAAAGCCGATATCTATCTAGAACTGCAACAATATTCCGCCGCCCAAAAAGCTCTTGAAAAATTGTTAACTTTTCAACAAAATGATGCAAAAATTTGGTATAAAAAAGGCTGGTCATTACAAAATCTTGAGGATTATGAAGGGGCAGTTAAAGCCTACGATCAGGCTCTAGCGATCGAGTCAGATAATGCCTTAATTTGGTATCAAAAAGGTAATAGTTTGTATCAATTAAATAAAATTAATGAGGCTTTAGAAAGTTATAGCAAAGCCGGACAATTTAATCCCCAATTTGCCCAAGCTCACTATAGTCAAGGGATTATTCTGCAAAAATTAGGCCGCAATTCAGAAGCTTTGGAGGCATTTACTCAAGCAACTAAAGCCAATTCTAATTATTATCAAGCTTGGTTAAATCAGGGGGCATTACTTCATCAAATGGAAAGATTTCAAGAAGCGATCGCATCCTACGAAAAAGCTCGCCGTATTTCTTCCCAAAAAGCCGAAGTTTTTATCGGTATCGGCAACGCTTGCTATCGTTTAGGCGACCATTCCCAAGCCATAACCGCCTATCAACAGGCGATTCAAAGACAAAAAGATAACCCCGAAACCTGGAAAAGTCTAGGCAATAGTTGGTTTAAACTCGGTCAATACGAGCGAGCGATTCAAGCTTATCAAAAATCACTTCGTTATCGTTCCAATGACCAAGAAGTGCAAACACAAAAACAACTGGCAGAAACTCGCTGGCAAGAACTTCAGCAATCTCCCCAAAACCCAACCCCGAAAGTGGATAGCGAGGAACCAGTTCCCTAACTTCCGCTCTTTTTTCAGATAGTGATGCAATTCAGACTTGAATTGGCCGAGTCATTTCAATTAAGATTGAGAATATCAATCCCAGAGTTCATAAGGATTTTGTCGGTCTAGACTGTATCAGACTTATCGGAAATGACTATATCTAAAGAGTTTTGAGTCAAAAGTAAAACTTCAGGTTTTCATTCAGAACAAATGTGCTAATCAACTAATTTTCCCAAAAAAATTAGTTAGCCCACCACTATAACATATAATTAATTTGCAACAGTTCCAATTATCCACTACCAGCTAATCAGCGATCGCGATTTTAGTTCAGTATAAAAATTCTGCGCCATCCATAGCGTGGTAGGAAATGGGAGTTAGAAGACAAAACAGGATAGACTTTTCTCTAGTCCGATCGATTTTGGTGGCCATGAAGGATTTATTGGCGATTTTTAGCAAGGAATTAAGCTCTTGGTTTCGGCGCTGTTGGTTAGCGATACTATTAACCGGCAGGGTTTTTTACTTCCTATTCACGCGCAAACCCGATTGGCGCGTCACCCAAGAACAAATGGTGGCAGCTGGGCCTGCTTCCCTGATTATCGCCATGATCACGGCTGCGGTGATCGGGATGATCTTTACCATCCAAGTGGCCCGGGAGTTCCAAGCCTTGGGTGCTGGCAGTATGGTGGGGGGAATTTTGGCCCTTGCTCTCGGTCGGGAACTCTGTCCGATTATGATGGCGATCGTGGTAGCCGGTCGGGTAGGATCGGCTTTTGCGGCGGAAATCGGCACCATGAAGGTGACAGAGCAGATCGACGCACTCTATATGCTGAAAACCGATCCCGTGGAATATCTGGTGCTGCCTCGTTTAATTGCCTGTTGTCTGATGGTTCCGGCCTTGAGTATTATGGCGTTGCTGATCGGTTTAGGTAGTGGTTTGCTGGTCGGACAAAGTTTATACGGGATTGCTAATTCAGTTTTTCTCGACTCGGTTCGCGGTTTCCTGCGCGTGGGAGATGTGCTGAGTGGACCGGTTAAAGGGTTGGTTTTTGGGGCTTTAATCGCGATTATCGGCTGTAATTGGGGTTTAACGACCGATGGCGGTGCTAAAGGAGTTGGCCAAGCTACGACCGCGGCAGTAGTCACTATGCTCTTAGCGATTTTTGTATCTAATCTGCTGATGACTTGGATCTTGTTCCAAGGATCTGGTAATAGTTCGGTTTTATTTGGACAGTAATTTTAGTTAAAAACGCTCATTTTCTAGCCATTGTTCTAAATCCTCTACTGACTGAAAATCCAATAAAGCTTCTCCTAAGTTTTCTAATTTTTCTAGAGAAAGACTTTGGATATTGGTGGATAATTCGGCAGAAATTTCACCTATACTCCGATTTAATAGACGTAGAAGCAAGTTGACGGTTCTTTTTGATTTCCTGATAGATGACAGATTCTTTCATAATATCCTTCCTCAACAATTGTTGAATATTGATTATCCGTCGGTTGAGATTAAATTATCTCGTAAGGATTCAGGTCAGGGGATTGACAAAAACAGAAAAAAGTGTAGATTGAGAGGATGAAGCAAAAAGAACCGCCGCCGCTACTAGACAGGGAAAGCCTGAAAAACCTGACAC
>VYMC01000261.1_pt1 | contig 10696 bp, 8 predicted proteins | sample 5115301 | NCBI WGS metagenome assembly VYMC01 (sample SAMN12291802, study PRJNA351875) | freshwater metagenome | isolation source: freshwater lake | place: USA: Michigan, Wintergreen Lake | collected 2013-08-08 | reverse complement strand
CTGTTACTTGTGATGGTGTTGAAATATATAAAGCAGAAAATCTAAAAGTTGGTTTGTTCCAAGATAAATAATACCTAAAAAAATAAGGCACTTGTTAAAGTGCCTTGGTTAAATTCATTTTTCTAGTTTAACAAAGTACTTCTAATTCTTAAACATACTTTTCTTTAAATCAAATTTATTTGTAAACACAGCTTTTTTATTTGAAGTGATAACTCCATAATTTGGAGTATAAGGTCTTAATTTAAAAACCATATCTCTTTCAATAATTGTTAAATTTTCATTAGTTAATTTTGTTATAGATACTTCACTTTCCTTAGACCATACTGGTTTTTCATAATGAGAATATTGTAAAATGTTTTCAGTTTCATCTTTCCACATCCACCAAGAAGTATGTAAAGAGTCTCTTAGCATAGGGTCTGAAAAGGTTACAAAATATGTACCTGCTTTAGTAAACAATACAGTTAAATCAAGTATTGTACCTTTAGCATCTTCATCATTAAAGGTAACCATTTCCCATGTTCTGCATAGTAAATCTGATTTAGTCGAAGTAAATTTTTCTTTCTCCTTTGTTAAGTTTATTAAAATAGGTTTCTGAGTATTTAATTCTTCAATTAAAAAATCCGATGTATTGTTATCGTAATTAGTAATTGAGATTGTCCCAATATCTGATAATTTTAATACATTCTCTTTTATAACTTTATAAGCACCAAATAGTACCTTGTTTTCTGATTTAGAGCCTTTATTTACTTTTTTTACAACTAAGTAATTACCACTCTTATTAAACTCAAACGAAACATAATCGTTAGAATTATTCACAACCCATTTAGCAAGCAAGTTCTTCTGGGCTTCAAACTCAGTAGGTTCATTTTCCTTAACACATGAGATTGTAAGTAAAATTATTAATATACAATAGGTGATATTCTTAAGTATATTCATCTAATATTCCTTTTAAAGTGTTTTACTTCCATAACTTACTAAATTTATATCAATTATTACTTCATTACTAAAATAAATTTATATTCAGACAAAGTCTAACTTTTGTTCTTTAGCAATTTAAAAGTAATTTCTAACTTAACTAAGTTTTAAATAAACAAAACAACCCTATAAATTCCTTGAAATTGCAAAGCCAAAATGGAAGTTTTCTAATATCGGCTTACTTGCAGCACCTGCAAGCACTTGTGTTGTATTCAAATTGATATTATTTGTCATGTAAAGTTTGAAGAAGTGCCCTCCTGTTTCTAATTCTACTCCTAATCCATACGTATCATATTTGTTCCTCCATCCGTTCAAAGTTGGAGAATATTCAAAAAACACAGAAGTCATATCATTGAAGTAATATTGAGCATAAGTGCCAAGTACTAATGAGTTCTGAGTTTCTTGACATTCACAATTTGAGTTATTAAGATAAGTAGGTACTACGCCAATACCTAGTTTTTCAAAAAGCATTGTATTCGCTATTAATGAACCATAAAACTGATATTTTTTTGAATCTTCAAGCTCTTTAGGTAAACCTTTTGAATTATATGCACCACCAACTTTTGCAGCAAACATTAAAGGTAGTACATCACTTTTTACCTCTAAAAATCTATATTTTGTTTCTAATTCATATTGTCCGAAATTGTTACTTCTTGAGAAAGATACAAATAAATCATCTGTAAAAGCATATCCCAACATCATACGCATTACAACTCCACCATCTAACCCCCATAAGTTCTCAAATCCAGTATTAAATTCCTGTCTGAATCTATGCTCTATAGCATATACTATATCTCCTTTAGGTATTCCTTCTGCAGTAGGCATAGACATAACCCAAGTAGAACGTAACAAACGCATAGGTACTGCTGTTTCTTCCATTGGTTTCCACTCACTTTGAGTAGTATCTTGTGCATGTAATGTAATTATACTAAAGAAAATTAGTAAAGCTATTTTCATTGGACTTTATTCCTTTTGGAGTTGATTAGTTCTAAAATTACGGATATTTAAACAATTTTTAAATGCCTAATTCTGTTGAGAATCTAATTAGCCAATTTTTCCTTTCAATTCCAGTTAAATTGGTTAATGTTCGATGTGTTACTTCTAAGAGTGCCTTTGCTCTATGCTTTCTAAAATAATAGCCAATATTTCCAGAAATATTTCTTTCTTCATCAGCATTACTTATAAAATTTACTTTATCATCTGGCTGTACTAATGCATATCTTAAAGCTAATTCAAAATTACTTTTTGTTAAATATGAAGCTTGCAATAAGTATCCACTACCTGTATATATGTAAGCTAATCTATTAGTATCAGTAGGGTCTTTTGTAATTGGTGAAGCAGAAGTCCTATTTGCATATTCTGCATAGACAGAAATTCCATTATATTTCATAATTCCATCACAGTAGAGTGTAGTGAAAGATTTTTGTGAAAATAATCTTCCCCCCAACTGCCCACCGGTACGAGTAGTTCTATCGTTATGAGAACCACTTATACCTAAAGATAGTTTAGGAGTTTCTTCAAAGTAATGGTCTCCTTCGATATAATCACCACCTTGAGTAAATTCACCAAATGGTAAAAATTCTAAACGTCCCGTGTAAGCAAAACCATCACTACTTATTGGCACTTGATTTCTTCCGTCTCCACTTGAAAGAGCAGCTCTTAGATTAAATTTAGAATCACCTATACCAAATTTATATCCGCTTTGCAGTCCAAAATCTCTATCTAAAGTAAACCTACTATTTACAATTGATCTATCCATAAATTGTAAATCAGCTGATGAAATCACCCTTTGTCTATTTCCAGGTAGCTTAGTCTGTCCAAATGAAATCTGAAAATCTGGTGTGAAATTCCAAAATACCATTGCATCTCTGATAATATTAGGAAATTGAGTATCGTTGAAATCCATATCACCTCTTGAAAATGATAATTGGAAGTTATATGTTAGTCTTTTATCATACAAATAGCCACCAATTCTAAATCTTAGTCTTCGGACACTTAAATCGCTGTTCGCTATATCCAAATTATCTTCACTAAGAGTATTGATAGAAAATCCATTCTGTATTCTAAATCTAAAAATAGCCAGCATCAAGCTATCGTTTGAAAGAAATACCAAACCTTGCCGATTAAAATCAAAAGAAGATGGTGAATTATATGATTGCTGTGCGTTTGAAAAATAAGTACTAATTATTATTAGAAAAAGTAGGATTCCGAGCTTCTTTTTCATTTAGTTAACCCTTTTATTATTGATGTGATTATTGTTTTAATTCAAAGTAGATTTCTTTTTTCAACTCATTAAACCATGCTTGTTGTTCCTTTTGAGTTTTAAGCTCAATTGCATATCTTTCTATAATTTTATAATCTAGTTCCAAAGAAGCTTTATGACCTTGGGTTATGTCTTTTATAAATATTATGTGAAAAGCTGATTTGGTTGGGTCATTAGGTACATTATATACAATAGGTTCAGAAATATAACCTGCTTTTAAATTTTTTGTATTCAGTTCAAGTTCCAACTGATTAATCATAGAAGATTTATATTTACCACCAAATCCTTTAGTTTCTTTCTCTTCTGAATATTCTTGCGCTAATTTTTCAAAATCCTCTCCAGCTTCTGCTTTAGCTTTAATTGATTTTAATTCATTGATCACTCTATCTTTATCTTCATTCGACTGACCAACTTTGAATAGTATATGCCTTGTGTTAATTTCGTCTTGTTTTTTGTCTAAAGTCTGTATTAAATGGTAACCAAAAGGTGTTTCAATTGGTAAAGAAGTTTCTCCCTTTTGGAGAGCAAACGCAGCTTTTTCAAATTCATTAAATAGTTTACCTTTGCCTATCCAACCCAAATTTCCCTTATCTTTAGCTGACAAATAATCTCCTGAATATCGCTTTGCTAATTCTCCAAAATCACTACCATTTAGAATTGAATCTCTAACTTTGTTTACTAATTCCAACGTTTTTTCTTTCACAGATGCACTCGTGCTTACATATTTAACTATATGTAAAAGTGAAGCCATATCTGGTATAAACATTAGAGAATCTTTATATTCTTTGTAAAAATTTTCTACCTCTTGTTTTGTAACAGTTGTCCCTTGGAATTTTAATGCTCTTACTTTATCTGCAAGAAGTCTTTTTCTTATTTGGTCAGAATACTCAAATTTGACTCTTGGCAACGACTTCCCAAGTACATCTTCTACTCTCTTTTCAGAACCATATTGAGAAACTAAATTTGAAAGTAACATGCTCCATCTTTGATTAACTTCATCATCAGAAACATCTACTGAATCTTCAAGTGCTTTTGCAATTAATAACTTTTCACCAATTATCGCTTCTAATATTTGGGCTCTCATTTCTTTGTTATTAAAATCTACTCCTTGAGTTCGAGACATATACTGAAGCATTTGCCCATCTATATCTGACTGTAAAATAAACTCTTTACCAACTACAGCAAGTACCTTATCAATACTTTGTCCTGTTTTTATTTGACAGAATATCGGAAGTATAATTACAAAAAGAAATATGCTTATTTTATTTTTCATTTTTTGTTTAATAACTTATCTAAAGTTTGCCAATCAATTTTTACCTTATGTTTCAATTGAATTTTTCTTAACCAAGTATTTAGAAGAATTTTTTGTTGCTGTTCCTGATAAGCAGGGGCAAAATCAGATATCGCTTCTTTAAAAGTTTTTTCTCTAATAGGCTCTAAACTATTTATTTTTAATATAGAATATCCTGTTTCAAATTTCTTAGGACCAATTAACTTTCCAGCTTTTAGCTCTTCCCCATCCATAATTGGTAAAAATTTATTCTTCTTAGAATCCAATATCCCATGGCTTCCAGCTTTTTCCCTATACCCACTTCTTACAGTATATTCTGTAGCTAAATCGGAGAAATTCTCTCCTTTATCTAATTTTGCTTTTATTTCCTTCGCAAGTGAATCAGATTTTACAAATATCTCAGAAATATCATACGAAAGATTTGTTTTATACTTCGTCTTAGTTGTATCCCAATATCCCTTTGCTTTTGTAGAATCGAACTTTAATTTATCCCATACTTCTTCTGATTCCACTTTAAAAAGTAACATCCCTTCTCTAAATTCTTTGAGTAATGAAGCTAACTCTGGTATTGACTTCTCTAAATTCATTGTAGCATCTTCTAAAACTAAAGGTTCAACCATTTGTTTCATTACATTTCTTAAAGACTCATCTTTATTTGGTGTACCTCTATATTTTTGTGTTGATTTAGATTTTAATATAAAATCACCAACTGTAGAGCTCATTTTCTTATATTTGAACAATTGCTCTTTTAGTAAATTACTTGGCACTTTTTGTGACCAAAGTGAGTCTTGATTTGTCTTTGTAGAATCTAAATATGATTTTAATTCTGCGAATACTTTTTCATTAATTTCAAATCCATACTTTTTAGTTAAACTTTCAATATGTTTTCTTTTATCTGCTTCAAAATGTAAGCGTTTATAATTTTTCTTCACATCATCTAAATCTGTTTCAAACTTATAGTCTTTAGAAGAATCTCTCCTAATGATATGAAATCCATAAGGTGTCTCCACAATTCTGGATACTTCCCCATCTTTTAAACTCATAAGTACATCTACAAATTCACTTACTAGCATAGAGCCAGTCTTTTCAAATCCACTTGTTCTGCCATACCAATCTCCTAATGAACCACCCTTCATTGCACTCTGTGAATCATCTGAATGTAACTCAGCAATACTCTCAAAAGATTTTCCTTGCTTTAGTAAATTATTGAGTGAGTCTGCTCTTTTTAAAGCCATTTCTTTTGTTCTCTCTTCTAATGAAACTAAGATATGGCTTCCTTTCACTAGTTTACGCGGCTCTTCATCAACTAATTTAAGTATAAAGTAACCATAGCTATTTTTTATAACTTCTTTATAAACTTCACCCTTTTTCAAAGAAAATATAGCATCATCTAAATCCCTCTGTAGTTTACCAACTGTTAGAAATTGATTTACTACGCCTCCATCTTTTGCTGTATTCGAATCAGTAGAGTATTGTCTCGCTATATCCTCGAATTTAGCACCTGCTTTAATCTTACTAAACGCCTCAGTTGCTCTAACGTATGCTGAATCATCTGGAAGTGGTATAGGTGAGTTATAATGTTTCTGTGCATTTGCAGAGTTATAAGCTATTAGAATATAAGCGAACTTGACAGCTCTTTTTCGCTCTTTCATATAATAATCCATTTGAGGATTAAGTACATTTAAATCAAAATAATAGCTTTCTTTCAGGTTCCTTTTATTATTTTCGATATCTGCTTTTACTGCAGAATCACTTTCAAAACCTCTATCAATTGCATCAAGCACTTTGAGTTTATAATTAGTGTAAAGTTCAAGGAAATTTTTCACACTATCATAAGCTACTTTATTAAGTGACTCACTTTTACGATTCATATTCTTTTGAAATGCTTTTTCAAGCTCTTCAAAAGTTACTGTTTCAGGTCCAACAGTTGCTACTACTTGAGTTTTTTGAGAAAAAGCACTATTAGTTAAAAGTGCTAATATGAGAAAAATGTATGGTTTCATAATTAATTGCTTGAAATTAAATCTTGTGCTACCTTCCAAATAGGTCCAGCACCTACAGTTAAAATAATATCTTCACTTGTTGCTATTTCTTTTACTTTTGCAGTCAAGTCACTAAATTCTTTGACATATATAACATTCTTATGTCCAAATTTTTTCGCTGCGTTTGCTATTAGTTCTCCATCTACCCCTTCAATTGGCTCTTCACGAGCTGGATAAACATCAGTAATAATCAAAACATCAGCATTGTCAAATGATTGACCAAATTCTTTGTATAAATCACGGGTTCGTGTATATGTATGTGGTTGGAATACACAAACAATTCTTTTATTCCAACCATTCCTTGCAGCATCTAATGTTGCAGATACTTCACTTGGATGGTGAGCATAGTCATCTATTACTATTGCTCCTTTGTAAGTCCCCTTATGCTCAAATCTACGCATCACACCATGAAAATCTTCTAACCCTTCTTTAATCACTGAAAATTCTATATCCATACCAAGAGCTACTGTTATAGCTGCAAGAGCATTCTTTACATTGTGATTACCAGGTATATTTATTCTAATTCTACCAAGCAAACTATTATTTTCAAATACATCAAATTCAGTAAATTTTTCATCATATGTAATTTTATCAGCTCTAAGATCACAATGTCTTGATAGTCCATAAGTAACTACCTTCTTATTAATAGATGACATTATTTCACGATTTCTACTATCATCTAATCCTAACGCTACAAAGCCATAGAAAGGTACTTTATTTCCAAATTCTAAAAATGTGTTTTTAATATCTTCAATATCTTTATATATATCAAGATGTTCTGCTTCAATGTTATTAATTACTGCTATTGTTGGTGACAACTGTAGAAATGACCTATCGAATTCATCTGCTTCTAGTATTGTCCATTGTCCCTTACCTAGTCGAGCATTCGTACCTCCAAAATCTTTGAGTCTTCCACCAACTAATACAGTCGGGTCTATTCCAGCTTTTATTAGTATAAGAGATACCATGGATGTCGTAGTTGTCTTTCCATGTGTACCTGAAATAGCAAGACAGTAATTCAATCTTGATACTTCACTTAGCATTTCTGCTCTTCTTATAAGTGGCACATTGTTTTCTAATGCGTATAGTGTCTCTGGGTTATCCTTAGGTTTTACAGCACTTGAATATACTACTACTTCGGCATCTGCTACATTTTCTGCATTATGACCAATATAGACTTTTGCACCTAAATTTTCCAAGTATTCTGTATTTTCTGATTTAGACATATCAGAACCAGTTACATGAAACCCTTGATTTATAAGGATTTCAGCAATACCACTCATCCCTATTCCACCTATACCTACGAAATGTATGTTTTTTACTTTAGCAAACATTTAAAGAAACTGATTTTTTGGCAAACTCAAAGATAAAACTTACTTTTTAGATAGCACTAACAATTTGGAGTTAATCAGATAAATCACTATTTATTTCGTTTAATATCCGTTATATTTCAACACTTTAAATTCACCAAATTCTGCAACAACTAAACATTCTTTATCAAAGAATTCTTGTAACAAACTACAAGCATATTTGAATTGTTGTTCTGGCTTATTGTCATACCCCCACTTAGGGTCATGAATAATATATTTAACTCTTTTTGTTTTAAGGTCATTTATTACTTTTTGTTGCTTTAATTCATCTCTCCTTACCATCAAGTCATTCATAGAATCATAATAAGTTGCGTTTCTTCTGTCACAAGCTATATACAAAGCTGGTGCATTCCAAGGTGTAACAAATATATAATCTTCTTTTTTAGTATTATTTATTATAAAGTTAATTAAATTCTCATTTGTTTTAATTGACTCTTTGTCTTTAGCATAAGCTGTTATATTCCCAATTCGTTTTGATTCATATCCTTTCACTTTTGATTCTATTGCTCTAAACAAAAATATTGCAAAACCAAATAATGATACTAATGTTAATAAATGCAAATAAAGATTTAAATAAGTGTTATTTTTCATATTGTCTTTATAACTATAAAATAATAAGTACAAGTTAGCGAAACATAATGGTGCAAATGCTGGTGCTAGATGAGGGACATCACACCTACTTATCCCTTTTAAGAATGAGATTCCTCCCCAAAAAAATAAAAATAATGCTACTATAAATTCTCTTCTACCTAATAGCTTAAATGCTATAAATAAATGTATTATAGATATTATTGGCAATATATATATATACCAAGTTAATACGTAATCAATCAAATGAAATACTAAAAACAAAACTCTTGATAACTCACCAGCATTTATTAATGTCATGTCCTTTGATAATGACATATTTATCGGACCTAAATTTGTAAAATAGGGTAGTGCCATTGAAGTCCCATTCTTTGGTGCTTCAAATACAACTTCAGATATCATTTTTGTTGCAATGTCATAATGGAATATACAAAAGATTATAACTATAAATAAAATTGGTGTAAAGTAGTATATCAGTGGACTTACTAATTGTTTCAATCCTTTTTTTTCAATGATTAATTGATATAACGTGATTACTGATGCAAAAGCAACTATTGCTCCACCAACCTCAAATAACCTGAAATAAATAGCAATACCTGAATATGTACCAGCAATAATTAAACTTTTATCATCATTTTTCAGAACGAAATTAGTTAATTCAAAAAAGGTATATGTCAAAAAAACAAAGTATAGGTTAATGTATATAGGACCTTCATATAGACTAATCACACTTGAATAAAAGTAAATTATACTAAATACCAACCCGTAACTATTATTATTATTAAATAATCTCCTTGAATAATAGAAAGTAGGAATTATACTTATTATATGAGCAATAGCTGTCCCCCATCTCACTATATCACCATCTTTACCAAACAACTTTAATAATATAGATGGAAAATAAACTTCTCCGGGTGTAAATAGCAACCAAAAGTCTTTGTATGGCTTATCACCGTTGGCTACTCTATAAGCATTATTTAGATATTCACCCACATCTGCAAAGTATGGATAAAAGTCAAACCTAAGGTAAACAAGACAAAAAGTAAAAACCAATATACCTATTAATAAGTATATTGGTCTTTGATTATTTATTATTTCTGTTAACTTACTTAGCAATTATATGTTGTCTATAATTCCATCTACTATGCCATATTCTATAGATTCTTGAGAATTCATCCAATGGTCTCTATTCATATCTTTCATTACTTTCTCAAATTCTTGTCCACAGTTATCAGCTATTATTCTTGCACCAAGTTCTTTCGTTTTAATAATTTCTTTCATTTGAATTTCAATATCAGCACTACTACCTTGAGCACCACCATTTGGTTGATGTATCATTACTCTCGCATTTGGCAAAATAAACCTACGTCCTTTTGCTCCGCCTGATAGTAAAATTGAACCCATAGACGCAGCAAAACCACTACAAATAGTTGATACAGGGCTATCTATAGCTTTCATTGTATCATAGATTGAAAATCCAGATGTTACATATCCACCAGGACTATTTATAATTAGCTGTATCTCTTTACTGCTATCCAAAGCGTTTAAGTAAAGTAACCTATCTATTATATGTTTTGCTGAACGGTCATCTACCTGTCCCCACAAGAATATCTTTCTTTGTTCAAGTAGTTTATTTTCTATTACATCATTTAATGAAAAGTTTGTCATTGTATCCTTTGTATGTTTAACTCTTAAAGACGAAAAACTTTGAATTATCTTAAATACGCTTCTTCGTCTTTTTTTTCAGGCATTATTTTGCAATTTAACTTTTTTACATCCAAAAATTTACCAACCATTGATTTTATTTGATTTTCAAATTCCTTAAGTTCTTTTTCTATCTCTGGTCTTGATTCTTTAGTTGAAGAAATTAGTATATATCTTGGGTTTTCATTGTTAAGAAATCTTGGGTCTTGTCTCAAGTCTTTATAACCTAAATATTCTAACATCCCTTTTGCAAATTCAAATTCCTCTTTAGAAGTAAATTCTCCAAATTGTATCCAAAAGCAAGGACCCGGACATCCTAATTCAGGATTTCCAAAAAGTTGTTTAACCACTTCTATCTGTTTACTTGCAGTATCTTTAGCTATTACTTCTTTTGTTTTTCTTACTTTTGACTTATTTACTAATATTTGTACTTCTTTTAGCTTTTGTTTTTGTTTAAGTGGAC
>VYMC01000317.1_pt1 | contig 10777 bp, 10 predicted proteins | sample 5115301 | NCBI WGS metagenome assembly VYMC01 (sample SAMN12291802, study PRJNA351875) | freshwater metagenome | isolation source: freshwater lake | place: USA: Michigan, Wintergreen Lake | collected 2013-08-08 | reverse complement strand
TAAACTATATAGGTAAGAGTAACTGGGCTAATGATGGTTACTTTGAAGGTCAAATGACGGAAGTGAGGGTGTGGAACATTGCCCGACCAGAATCAGAAATCAAAGAAAATATGTCCCAGCGATTAAAGGGAAATGAAACCGGGTTAGTGGGATATTGGCCCCTCAATGAAGGTTCAGAAAATATCGCCAAAGATAAGACAAGTAATGGCAATAATGGCACAATTAATGGTGCTACTTGGGTAAAATCTGAACTACCCGTAACTGGCACGAAGGAGTCTGAAATAGGGAAAAAACCTGATGTGATCACTGGGGGTAATCCTCCCACTAAATACGGAATTGCAGATACAAGGACTAATTTTTATCTTGTAGATACCAACAAACCTATTAATGGCAATGGTGAAATAACTGGGTGGGATATTTGGGCAGAAAACACCTTACCTGTACAACTGATCATTTATAGGAAGGAAGCAAATACCTGGTCACTTGTGGGAAAAAGCGAGGTAAAAACTCCTGTGATTGGTTTAAACGAATTTTCCCTGACTACACCAATTAAAGTCGACCAAGGTGACTTTGTGGGAATATATTATCCCCAAGCAGGTTCTATCAGTTATGATAAGAATACTGCTCCTCTTGGTAACTTAAGCGGAAAAGTTTTGTTTACCTCATCCGGTGCTGCTGCTACAGCATTTTCCGATTCAGTTGATCGTACTTATTCCTTAAGTGTCAAGGGAAATGTTGGAGAAATTCCTATAAAGATTGAAAAGACAGAAACAGCTAACTATGGACTAATTGGTGTTGGGACGAATAATCTCCTGTGTAGCCGAGATACTTTAACCAGTGACTGGAAAGAGATACCTAATAGTGGTCCGTTTGTCAGTATCGCCCTCATGCCAGATGGCAAAATAGTCGGCGTTGGAACCAATAATACTCTCTACACCCGAGATACTTTAACCAGTGACTGGAAGGAGATACCTAATAGTGGTGCGTTTGTTAGTGTCGCCCTCATGCCAGATGGCAAAATAATCGGCGTTGGAACCAATAATACTCTCTACACCCGAGATACTTTAACCACTATCTGGAAACAGATTCCTAATAGTGGTGCGGTCATTGGTGCTATCGTTATGCCAGATGGCAAAATAGTCGGCGTTGGAACCAATAAACGCCTCTACACCCGAGATAGCTTAATCGGTGACTGGAAGGAAGTAGCCAATAGTGGTTCGGTTATTAGTGTCACCGTCATGCCGGATGGGAAGTTAGTTGGGGTTGGGACGAATAACCGCCTCTATAGCCGAGATAGCTTGGCCAGTGACTGGAAGGAGATTCCGAATAGTGGTTCAGTTATAGCAGTGACTTGTTCAGTTGCACCCAAATTTACGACCCCTGAACCAGTTCCTACCGACTATGGAGTAATTGGTGTTGGGACGAATAATCTCTTGTGTAGCCGAGATACTTTAACCAGTAACTGGAAGGAGATTCCTAATAGTGGTGCGTTTCTTAGTATCGCCCTCATGCCAGATGGCAGAATAGTCGGCGTTGGAACCAATAATAATCTCTACACCCGAGACACTTTAACCAGTGACTGGAAGCAGATTCCTAATAGTGGTGCGGTTATTAGTGTCGCCGTCATGCCGGATGGCAAAATAGTCGGCATTGGAACCAATAAAAGCCTCTACACCCAAGATAACTTGATCAGTGACTGGAAGGGAGTACCTAATAGTGGTTCAGTTATTAGTGTCACCGTCATGCCGGATGGGAAGTTAGTTGGAGTTGGGACGAATAATCGCCTCTATAGCCGAGATAGCTTGACCAGTGACTGGAAGGAAGTACCTAATAATGGTTCGGTTCTCGGAATTACTGTCATGCCGGATGGCAAAATGGTTGGCGTTGGCGTAGATAATCGTCTCTATAGCCGAGACACCTTGACCAGTGACTGGAAGCCGATCCCGAATAGTGGTTCAGTTATAGCAGTGACTTGTTCAGTTCCACCTAAATCTACAACCCCTGAACCAGTTACTAGCGACTCTGTCCTAGTATTTGATGGCATAGATGATTATGTGCAGTTACCCGCAGTCAACACGGACTATTCCCAAGGACTTACTGTAGAAGCTTGGGTGCAGTACAAAAGTTTTCGCTCCTGGTCACGAATTATTGATTTCGGCAATGGACCAGGAAAAAACAACATTCTCCTGGCAAATGTGAGAACATCTACATCTACGCTGGGACTCCATCTGTATTGTAACAACTAAACTATATAGGTAAGAGTAACTGGGCTAATGATGGTTACTTTGAAGGTCAAATGACGGAAGTGAGGGTGTGGAACATTGCCCGACCAGAATCAGAAATCAAAGAAAATATGTTCCAGCGATTAAAGGGAAATGAAACCGGATTAGTGGGATATTGGCCCCTCAATGAAGGTTCAGAAAATATCGCCAAAGATAAGACAAGTAATGGCAATAATGGCACAATTAATGGTGCTACTTGGGGGAAATCTGAACGACCCATACCAGCTAACTATGGAGTAATTGGTGTTGGGACAAATAATCTCCTGTGTAGCCGAGATGCTTTAACCAGTAACTGGAAGGAGATTCCTAATAGTGGTCCAGTTATTAGTGTCGCCCTCATGCCAGATGGCAAAATAGTCGGTGTTGGAACCAATAATAATCTCTACACGCGAGATACTTTAACCAGTGAATGGAAGCAGATTCCTAATAGTGGTGCGGTTATTGGTGTCGCCGTCATGCCGGATGGGAAGTTAGTTGGCGTTGGAACCAATAAAAACCTCTGCACCCGAGATAGCTTGACCAGTGAATGGAAGCAAATTCCTAATAGTGGTTCAGTTATTGGTGTCACCGTTATGCCGGATGGGAAGTTAGTTGGAATTGGGATGAATAATCGTCTCTATAGCCGAGATAGCTTGATCAGTGACTGGAAGTATGTATCTAACAATGGTTCGGTTCTCAGTATTACCGTCATGCCGGATGGCAAAATAGTTGGCGTTGGCGGAGATAATCGTCTCTATAGCCGAGACACCTTGACCAGCAAATGGAATCCGATCCCGAATAGTGGTTCAGTTATAGCAGTGACTTGTTCAGTTCCACCCAAATTGACAACCCCTGAACCAGTTCCTAGCGACAATACGGATCAAGTATCTAACCCAACTGAGCAAGCCAAGCCAATTGAGCAAACCAAGCCTACTGAGGAAACTAAGCCAATTGAGCAAGCCAAGCCAATTGAGCAAACTAAGCCTACTGAGCCAATCGGCCCAACTGGGCCAACCGGACTAACGGATCAAGTATCTAAACCGATAAAATTAGGTCCGACAGGTGGTTCAATCTCAGGCACAGATTTTCAAATTCTTCCTAAAGATACTGCTCCACAATCACGAGTGAAAAAGGTATTCGTGAATGCAGGTTGGGCAATTGACGCACTTCAGGTTGAATACGAAAATCCCGTTTCTATTCCGGGAGAAACCTATCTTTCCGACCTAGTTGGTGGTCGCGGCGGTACAAAAGGAGAATTTTCCATACCAGCAGGGGATTATCTCACGAAAATAAGCGGCACTTGGGGAATGTCAGCACCAGGACGTCCCAAGCAAGAAATTGTCACCATCCAATTTGAAACCAAGAAGGGAGTTAAATCACCCGTTTTTGGGGGAAAGCATGGAAAACAAGAAGTTGAACCTTTCGTCTTAGAAGCGCCAGAAGGTCAGGAGATTATCAGCTTCTTTGGCTCTTATGGGGATTTGTTAGTGCGTTTGGGGATTTATTGCCAAACTGTTACAACTTTGGCGAAACGGGAACCATCTAATCCTCAAACTCCACCAAACAATGAAGCAGTTACTGCCGAGGAACAATCATCTAGTATCAAACCCGAAACATTGACCCCATCGGAACCATCTAATCCTCAAACCTCAGAATCAACTCAAGATAAGAATATGTCTGAACTATTGTCTAAGCCTGACACCACTGAGCCGACTAAACCCTCTAATACAACTAAGAAAAAACGTTTGGTTGTTTGTTGTGATGGTACCTGGAATGAATTAGCAACTTCCTATCCCACGAATGTCGTCAAATTTGCCCGCTTAGTGAAATACACCTCCGATGATCAAACCCCACAAATGGTTCATTATATATCAGGATGTGGCACAGAAGAAGACGCTGATTTAATCGAGCGTTTAGGCGGGGGTGCTTTTGGCTGGGGAATTGACCGAATTATTCAAGATGCCTATCGCTTTTTATGTATGAATTATGACGTAGAAGCTGGAGACGAAATTTACCTAGTTGGCTTTAGTCGCGGAGCCTATACAGTTCGTTGTTTAGCAGGTATGATCTATAACAGTGGTTTATTGAGCCGTTCCAAAATCCGCGAATTGCCTAAAGCTTATGAGCTTTATCGAAATTCTAAAATTAAGCCAAATGATCCAGAAGCTCAAAAATTCCGGGAAGATAACTCCAAAAAGATAGATACCGAAAAAGATTATTTACAGGGTCGTGTACCGATTAAAATGTTAGGGTGCTGGGATACGGTAGGAGCATTAGGTGTTCCGGATCTAACGCCTTGGTTACCCTTGGCTAAACTCTGGAATCGGAAGTATGAATTTTTCGATGCTAGACTAAGTCCGATCGTGGAAAATGCCTTTCATGCAGTTGCTATTGATGAGAAACGCAAGGGTTTTCCCTCGTCCGCCATGGAGAGAAGTGACAAAAATCCTGAACAAGTAGTCAAAGAAGTTCTCTTTGCTGGTGAACATGGCTGTATTGGTGGAGGAACTAAAGAATATCGGGGGCTATCGGATTATACTTTACAATGGATGATTAACGAGGCTAAAAAGTTGGGATTGGAGTTTTATTCACCTGAAAGTTATAGTGAGGAATTCTGGATTAAACCAGAGCCAACTACTAAATTTGATAATAGTGTGACTGGTTTGTATGCCTTAGCAGGCGAAGGATGGCGACCGATAGAATCTTCAAAAGTTGCCCTTCATTATAGTGTGGTCGAACGACTTAAGGCTGATCCCAATTATCGTCCTCAAAATCTAGCTCCTCTGCTGAATAATTTGCTGCCCTAATTTAGACATTTTCAAATTTGTTTGGTAAGTAGTCGGACATAAATTCTGTTGTCTATCTTAAGAAATGTAAATTGCCGCAATTCTTACTGACTACTGACGACCGGCTACTGACTCCTTACCTCACAGTTAACTTTACTAGGGTTAAAAAAGTCCATCATACGACAATTATGAATTGGGTTAAACAAGTGGGCAAACTCTTACCGGATTATTATGACCCACCAACAATTCCCGATGTGGGAGAATTAGATGAATTAGAAACATTTGTCGGCTCAAAGAAAACAAAATCTGATTATGGACAGCGGTAGACCACTTTAAAACAGGGATTTTAGGATGGGTTTTAGGCGGTCTCGCAAGGCGAGAGCCTTCGGCAACATAGTGCTAAAACTTTTGCGGAATCATAGAAAGTTGTTAGTCGATGTAAATGTCATTTTTATGTGACAGATGGATGGAAAGTTTATCCTAATTTTATCCCCGACGGAGATCAGATTATTAGCAAAACCTATATGACTAGAGTAGAGGGAGAAAATACTAGGCTAAGACATTATTTGGCTAGGCTACATCGAAAAACTCTTTGTTATTCTAAGTCTGAACAAATGCTAAGACATTCAATTCGATTACTAATTCACTACCTAAAATTTGAAGATGTTCCAGTTCCTTATTCAAATCATAAAAATTATCTTCCTCAGAATGCTCGCCATTTCGCCTCATCATACCTTAATTCGGCAACGCCCAATTATTGGAGATATCTGTAGTAAAATAGGATTATGGGTAGAAATAAAGAAAATCGCAAAAAACTATAAGGACAGTATAAAGCATTAGAAGAGCATCTAGATAAAATTGCTCAGGAGAAGCTCAAACCAATAGAAATTCAAGATCAAGGATTAATTGCTCATTGGGAAAAAACAGTCGCAAATTGTCGACAAAATATCGCTAAACTAGAAAGGAGATTAAATTGATGACAGTAATATATAAAGATCCATTGGAGAGATTGGAAATATTTCTTGATGAATATCAGCCCCAACTGGAAAAAGCACTCAAAGCCATTCAAATTATCAAAAATACCGACCCAAACTCTGAAGAATTTTCCCAAGCTATTGCCGATCTTCATGTCTGCTCTACCGTACTTGAACCTTATTCAGAAGGAATGGTTGAGGCTATTGATCAATTCACCGAAGATAGACCTGATGACTGAAAAATGATAGCGATCACTAAGTACCTTTACCGCAAATAAATGATGTCATTATGAGGGGGGGTGATCTTCACATTAACCAGATAATATCGCCTTAGTTTTGCTATACTACTAATATAAAGGTTGGATATTATTTAGTACTAAAAATGACTATTCCGCAATTGCTACTTTTTATAATTGCCAGGTTTTTTCCTGATGCTGTATTCTATAAGCCAACCCAAGACCGGAGAGTGGCTCTGACGATTGATGACGCACCCACTCCTGGCGTTTTAGGAGAGGAGTCAACTGAGCAGATCTTAGCAGCGGTCGCCCAACATAACCAGCAATTCAATCGGGATCAAACCAGTGTCAGAGGTACTTTTTTTATTATTACCGAACATCTGCGGGAAAATTCGACGATTATCGAGCAAATTCTTCAGTAAGAACACGAGATTGCCAATCATGGCACCAGAGACAGATAAACCAGCGATCTGTCCAGGGAACTATTCGAGAAAGATTTCCAAGAAGCTGACGAAAAATTAGTGCGCTTAAGCCATTATCCCATCCGCTGGTGTCGTCCAGGTCGAGCTTTCTACAATCAAATTATGCTAGATATCCTCAGATAATTTGGTGGCTATGAACTCAGATTTGCTCTGGCTTCTATGATTCCTTTAGATACTTTTAAGCTGACTAATCATCCTAAATTTACCACTTGGTATGTTTCTCAGTTAATTTTTTTGGGAGCAATTCTTGTCCTCCATTCTGGTTCCTAAGAACGAGACAAAAACACGGTAATCGCCCTCCAATTATTGCTAAAAAAACTGCACCTTCGGGGATAAGAAGTTGTCAGCTTGAGCGAGTTGTGAGAGGTGCATCTGTTGCCCTTCATTATAGTGTGGTCGAACGACTTAAGGCTGATCCCAATTATCATCCTCAAAATCTAGCTCCTCTGCTTAATAATTTGCTGCCCTAATTCAGGCATTTTCAAATTTGGCAACCCCCAAGTTTTGATGTACACTTCACATTGACGCAAAACAAAGCCCTGGTAATGTTACATCAATCGCAGAAATCGATTCTAGCCCTAAAAAGCTGGCTGTTCACACCCGCGACCAAGTCGGACCGATTCTCCCGTGCTGCGGAGGTAAAGGCCGATGCCCTGATTATTGCTCTTGAAGACGCAGTGGCTCCCAACGCCAAGGAGGAAGCCCGCATAGCGGCGCTGCGCTATCTTGGGGAGATATCCTCGAATCACCTCCCCTGTGCCCTCCGCATCAATTCTCCCGACACAAGGTATCGTACAGCTGCCCACCGGGGCCCGCTTCGAGATCGAGATGCAATGGAGCCATATCGGATGGTCGGTCCCGGCCGCTTTCGGCTATGCCCTAGGTGCGCTGGAGCGACAGATTATCTCTATGATTGGTGACGGCTCTTTTCAGCTTACCGCCCAGGAGGTGGCGCAGATGATCAGACAGAAGCTGCCGATCATCATTTTCCTGGTCAACAATCATGGCTACACGATCGAGGTTGAAATTCACGATGGCCCCCTATAACAACATTAAAAACTGGGACTACGCAGAGTTAATCAAAGTATTCAATGCCGAAGATGGGGCGGGCCGGGGCCTCCTCGCTACCACCGACGGGGAACTGGCCCAGGCGATCGAGATAGCTCTGGAAAACCGCGACGGACCGACGCTAATTGAATGGGTTATTGATCGCGATGATGCCACTGCCGATCTGATCTCATGGGGCAAGGCTGTTGCGGTGGCGAACGCCCGCCCTCATCGCTAATCCCTAACTGCCTGTCCACATTAGACCTCTCCAATAATTGTCAAAGTAAGGGCTGAAGCCCTTACTAAGAGCCTATCAAATCTTACTCGAATTCCGCTATTTTCCTTTCCTAAGATTAGAGCCATGAACAAAACAGATGTAATGAGTTGGATTTATTTTAGTCATCCCCAAAAAGCTGATATTGTCAATATTTTAATAATTATTGCGATATGGACTGTGATGGTAATTGTCGTCAATCCTTTGGGTGATTTTCCTCTTAATGATGACTGGGTTTATGGACTGGCCGTAAAATCGATTCTGGAGAAAGGTGATTTCCGCCTTCCCAGTCCAGCCCATACTAACCTATTTTTTCAAGCCTTTTGGGGAGCCTTATTTTGCCTTCCTTTTGGATTTTCATTTACCGCATTACGCTTCTCAACTTTAACCTTAGGATTAATCGGTGCGATTGGTACTTACCTGCTGCTTAGAGAAGTTAATGCCAATCAGAAAATCTCTTTGTTGGGTGCTTTGCTGCTAGTGGTTAATCCTCTATACTTTGGATTAGCTAACAGCTTTATGACTGACGTTCCTTTTCTGGCTTTAAGTATCCTATCTTTCTATTTTCTGATCAGGGGATTGAAGCGGGAATCAATAGGTGAAATTATTCTAGGTCTTTGCCTAGTTTATATCAATATTTTGATTCGCCAATACGCAATAGTGATTCTTTTATCATTTGCCCTAGCATACTCGTTCAAAAAAAGATTTAAATTAAAGTTTTTGTTTGCTAGTTCTTTGATATTTTCTTCAGGTATTTTACTACATAGATTTTACCAAAACTGGCTTTATTATACCAGTCGCACTCCCGTAATAGCAGAGAATGTGTTAAGCATAAGAAAATTTTATTTTCGCCACGACATCCTTGCAATATCACTAATATACATAGGTTGTTTTATTTTCCCTATTATAGCGATATTTTTCGTAAAAAAACTAAAAGAAATATCTCGCCAACAAAAAACCATAACTATCTTGATTATGTCTAGTTTTTTTGTTGTCGTGATGGGTAGATTGATTTGGCCAACAAGAAGAACTATGCCATTTATTGGAAATGTCCTACGTTATTTTGGCTTAGGGCCTTTAACCCTTCGAGATACTTATCTCTTGAAGGTAAATCTTCCCTCCTATTCCCTTGGACTAAAAGTATTTTGGTTGATAATCACGGCTATGGGTGTCTTAGGGGCGGTTTTATTGCTTTACTACTTATGTTTAGCAATCATTCAAACTTTTTCAGAATCGGAAAAATGGTTAAAAGTGCTAATACTTTCAACAATCTTGATCTATCTTTTTCTTTTCGGAGTAAAGTATCCTTTTGATCGTTATTTTCTGTTTCTTTTACCATTATTTATGGTGCTTTTAGTGATTTCAAATAATTATATTAACGAGCAATATATTGGCAAAAAAATAACTGCTTTTGCCTTGACAATGATCTTTATTTGGGGCGGATTTACTATGGCTGCAACCCATGACTACTTAGCCTGGAACCGAACTCGGTGGCAAGCCTTAAATGATTTGATGGAACAGGGAGTTACTCCTGAATACATCGATGGGGGATACGAATTTAATGGCTGGTATTTAAACGATATAAAATATAAGCAGCAGCGGGGTAAAAGTTACTGGTGGGTAAATCGTGATGACTACATAATTTCCTCTGGATTGCTCGAAGGTTATCAAGAAGTCAAACGCTATCCTTTTACAAGATGGCTGCTTTTAAAGCAAGATAATATTTTTGTTCTCCATAAGATTGCTGAAGATAAAACTAATGGGACTTAAACGCTCAATAAAGATCAAATCGAGTATAATCGCTACAGAGTGGACACTTGACGTTGAGAGATCGGCGGTGAAACAGACAACCCCAGCCGCGATGCCCCCTTGCTTTGACCGATGGTGTGGGCGTTTTGACAATTGTTTCAAGAGCGATCGCTCTGTCGCTGGTAGGGTCGATCGTTTGAGCATGGGGAACGCACCATCTTTAAGTTAAAATTTAGGCAGACAAATAAAGCTAGGTCGAGAAAGCAATGAAAATCAAAGCCATTATCCATCCCGCCGAAGAAGGAGGTTACTGGGCGGAAGTTCCTGCACTCCCTGGTTGCATAACAGAAGGGGATAGTATGAATGAAGTCATCAATAACCTTCAAGATGCCATGCAAGGCTGGTTAGAAGTTGCCAACGAAAGCCAAAAACCGGATCCTATTTCAAAAGTTATTGAAATAGCAGTATGAAATCAATCTCAGGGAAAAAGCTATGTAAGATTATTGAGAAAAAAGGCCGGATTCTCAAAAAAATTACAGGAGGTCATCATATTTATGAAAAACCCAATGAGAATAGAATTCTCTCTATTCCTGTCCATCGAAATCAAGATTTAAAGCTCGGAACCCTAAAATCAATAATGAAGATAGCTCAATTGTCAGAAGATGATTTGTAGTGCGATCTCAAAGAGAGCTGCCCTACCCAACTGGGTTTTTAAAGGGCTCTTCGTTACTCTTTATGCTAAATCAACAGACAAGATGCCAAGATAACATACTTCTAACCCAAAAATTCCGAAAGTTTCTAAAGCCATAGCCTCTCCGTTTTATTAGTTTAAGTTTATTGTTGATTCCCTCGATCACCCCATTCGTTGTCCTTTGCTCGAAATAACTAATAATTTCTCCAAACCAGTTTCGGATTGTTTGACAACTCTTGGTAAAAACACTGGAGGATTTTGCCAACCATTCCGAGAT
>VYMC01000258.1_pt1 | contig 10781 bp, 9 predicted proteins | sample 5115301 | NCBI WGS metagenome assembly VYMC01 (sample SAMN12291802, study PRJNA351875) | freshwater metagenome | isolation source: freshwater lake | place: USA: Michigan, Wintergreen Lake | collected 2013-08-08 | reverse complement strand
TTGTTTGTGAGCAAAATACAAGGTATAGGAAATTTAGATAATCTTGCTATTGCATTTTTTCTATCTTCTTCAAATAAACTTGAAAGATAATTTACTTCTGTATTACCAAATATTTGAACTCTATTGTAAGTAAAAAGGCCAACATATCCAGCAAGAGCCAATTGAGGTCTATGCAGATTTTTGTCTGTTATAAATCTATTTTCTAAGTTAAGATTGTGAGTAATCAGCTTTGGTTTTACAGGAGATTCCAAAAGAAATGAAACTGGTACACTTTCTTTTTGAATTATATGTAGCTTTTCGAATTGGTTCATAGATAAATTTCACTTTCTAAGAACTACAATTTAATTAAATTGCTTTCATAACCTAAGAAATAATGAAGAATAATCAGTATAAATATCTCAAAGAAAGACAAATTGGTCGTTCACCAGGTATAGTAGAGTACGTTGGTCATAGGGATAATACCCCATCACAGATTAAGATAATATCCTATAATGAGAATATTTGCATAGAGTCAAAAATCTTAAGTCCAGATGATATTGAAATTAAAGACGATAGTAAAGTTTATTGGATAGATTTATTAGGTTTATCTGATATTGATGTAATTAAAAAGTTAGGAATAAAACTAAGTATTGATTCATTGATATTGGAAGATGTTGTAAATACAAATCTAAAACCAAATATTACTTTTATTGATGATACTATACATTGTACAATGAAAATCGTAAGATATGAAGAGAATAACAAAGATTTAATTTTTGAACATATTGCAATTATTGCAAAAAATAACTTCATAATTACCTTTCAAGAAATAAGTGATGACTCCTTTATTTATATACTCAATAGATTACAAAAACAAAATTCAAGAATTAGGAAAAAAAAGAATGATTACCTTTTTTACTCAATTATAAATTTGATTTTAGAAAGTCAAGCAAAAGCATTATACCAAGTTGGTTATCATATAGAAGAACTAAGTGAGCAAATTCTGCTTAATAGTAATGTAAATCTGTATAAGGAACTTATAGGATATAAAAGGCAATTAATTCGTCTAAAAAAAGTAATAAGACCTGTTGAAGAGATAATCTTTGAGCTAAAAAACTATGAGCATGATTTCTTCACAGAAGATAATGAGGTATATCTTAATGATTTGATAGACCATACAAAACAAGTAGAAAGTACGTTAGATGAGGTATATGATTCATTAAATTTGGCTTATGATACATATGTGTCGTCGCTAAATATAAGAATGAATGATATAATTAGAACTTTAACTATAATTTCAACTTTGTTTATACCACTAACATTTGTTGCTGGTGTGTATGGAATGAATTTTAAGAATATGCCTGAGCTTTCAATGCAATATGGATATCATGCAACATTGTTTTTGATGCTATTAATAGGAACAGGTTTTATAATTTACTTTAAATTTAAGAAATGGTTTTAAGATGAGTGAATACCAAAATAGAAATGAAATACCGGATAAGTACAAATGGGACTTGACAAAACTTTATCAATCGTTAGTTGATTTTGAAAAAGACTTCTCATTTGTAGAAATAAATCTAAAGAATGTATCAAGATTTAAAGGTGAGTTAAAATCTAAAGAAGGTATAATTGCCTATCTAAATACAACTGAGAATATTGAAATTATTTTAGAAAAGCTTGGGCTATATGTATTTCTGAATAAAGATTTAGACTTAGATAATAAAGAAAGTCAAAGTATTTATAATAGAGTTCAAGACTTAAATAGCAAGTACATTGAAGCAATCAGTTTTGCATCTTCAGAAATTCTAGAAAATAAATTTGAGGATATAGAAAAATGGTGTGAAGCTGAGGGAATACTTAGACAATATCAACATTATTTTGAGAATTTATTTAGAACAAAAGAACATACCCTGACTTCTAAAGAGGAGAAAATTTTAGCATTAAGTAGTAATATAAGTTCAGTAGCATCAAACACATTTAGCTTACTTAAAAATGCAGATTTGGAATTCCCAACTATTAAAGATGAAAAAGGTAACGACTTTGAAATATCTGATGGTAAATACGGCTCTGCTATGTATTCAACCAATAGAGAATTTAGAAAAGAAGTTTATCAAAATTATTATAGACCATATATAAAATTTCAGAATACACTGTCATCTCTTTTCAATGGAAACATAAAGACACAATCATTTTATGCAAAAGCAAGAGGATATAGCTCAACTCTTGAGATGTCTTTGAAGCCAAAGAATATCCCATTAGAAGTTTATCATAAATTGATAGAAACTGCTAATGACAATGTTGGAGTACTTCATAGATGGGCTTCATTAAGAAAAAAGTTATTAAACTTAGATGAACTTCACCCCTATGATAGCTATGTAACATTATTCCCTGAATCAAAAAAATCCTATAGTTATGATGAAGCTTGTGAATTAGTATTAAAGTCTCTTGAAGTACTTGGTAAAGATTACGTAAATGATGTAAAAGATATTATATCTGGAAATAGAATTGATGTATATGAAACAAAAGGAAAGAGAAGTGGTGCATATTCATCGGGTACTACTTTTGGTGAGAAGCCATATATTTTGCTAAATTGGAATAATGAGTTAAATGATGTTTTTACATTAACACATGAGATTGGTCATAATATTCACTCATTATATACAGGTCTTAATCAGCCATATCAATATGCAAACTATACTATTTTCTTAGCTGAAGTTGCCTCAACATTGAATGAAGCATTATTATTAGACTATTTGATTGAAAATAGTACTTCCAAACTTGAAAAGCTATCTTTACTTGAATTATATGCCAATAAGTTTGTTACTACTTTCTTTAGACAAATTGGATTTGCAGAATTTGAATTACTTACTCATAAAGCTGTAGAGAATGGAAATCAGCTTACATCAAACCAACTTACTGAGAAATACACACAATTATATTCTAAGTATTGGGGTAAAGAAATGGTAGTAGATATGGAAGAGGGATTTACTTGGGCAAGAGTACCGCACTTTTACTATGGATTTTATGTTTATCAATATGCCACTGGACTTGCTGCATCAGAAAAATTAGCTGAGAATATTAAGAATAATAGTATTGATGGAGTGAAAAATTTGTTATATTTCCTAAAAAAAGGAAGTTCAGATTACTCAATCAATATTTTAAAGGATTCAGGAGTAGATATGCTTTCAGAAGAGCCGGTGATAGCTTGCATCAAAAAGTTTGATTCAATAATTACAGAAATTGAGAATTTAACAATTAAATAGAAATATGTCATTACTAACACAGCAAATAATAGAAAATTCAAATGATGCTATAATAGTATTGGATAGAGATTTCAATATTATATTATTCAATAAAGCATTTTCTGATTTAATTGGTTTTACAGCTGCTAAGCAAGTAAAAGTAGATACCAAAATAACTGACTATATAAATAGTTCGCTTATTCAATTAAATTTGAATGCTAATATCCAACGCTGTTTTGAAGATGGTAGAATAGAATCATTAGTAGATATTTCGTTTGTGTCCGCTTTAGATAGTAAAGATTATTTACTAACATTAAAAGTAGTTTATCAAAAAATCAATAATGTTGATATTGATTACTGTGCAATGAATGTAACAGTTATATCAAAAATAGAGAAAAATGAATACACTGAAACAAGATACTCTCAACTTTTCGAAGCATTTTCTAGTTTTACATTAGATGAGATTCTAATTCTAAATCCAGTTTTGGAAAATGAAAAGATTAAGGATTTTGTAGTCAATTATTATAATAAGGCATCAAGGAACGGTTTATTAAAAAGTTTGAAAAATGATATAATTAATTTCAAAATTAATGAACACATTGAAAATTATTTTTCAAGTAAGCTTTTTGAAGATATGATAGCTGTTTATACTAAAAAAGACGCTATTAAAAGTGAATATATTATTGAGCAACAAGGAAGTATTTCATATTACAAAACACAAATAATACCTTTCGGGAATGAAATAATTTGCATTCTACTAAATATAACTGATACAAGACTGAAAGAACAACTATTAGAGCAAAGCAAGCGTGAATACCAAAATATAGTACAAAGCCAATCTGATTTAATCGTAGTGTGCAAAAATAATGAGTTAGTATTCTGTAATAATGCGTTTTTAGATTACTTTAACGTTGTATTTGAAGAAGTTGAGGGCAAAAAGTATTACTCTTTGCTAACTGAGGAGGAATTGAATAGATATAAAAACTATAAAGATAGCTTTTCAGTTCAAAAAGATGAAGATGAATTCCTGATGAATGTGGTTGTAAATGGAAGTACAAGATGGATTGAATGGAAAGACAATGCACATTTTAATGTAGAAGGACAACTTATTGAATTTCAGTCAATAGGTCGTGATATAACTGATAAAATTCTTTCAGAAAAAGCATTAGAAGAGAGTGAGGAGAAATGGAAGTTTGCATTAGAAGGCATGGGAGATGGATTGTGGGAGTGGTATCCTAGTAGTTATTTAGTCAACTATTCACAGATTGGATTAGATTTGCTTAATCTAACTAATCTTGATTTAGACTATAGAATATGGGAAGATAGATTGCACCCTGATGATAAGTATGAGACTTTAAATGCTATTGAAAAATTACTTAATCAAGAAGTTGATTTCTATCAAACAGAGTATCGCTTTTTGATAGATAAGGATAAGCAAAGATATAGATGGATATCTGAAAGAGCTAAAGTAATAGAGTTCGATTCTGACAACAAACCTTATAAAGTACTTGGTACAATGCGAGCTATAGATGATAAAAAAGCTCTTGAAGAGTCATTGATACAGTATAAAGAATTTTTAGATAATATAATTAATTCCTCTCCAAATCCTCTATATATAACAAATGAGGAGGGAACTTACTTACTCATAAATGACACATTCTGTGATACATTTGGATTAGAGAAAGATGAACTATTAGGAAACTCTGAATATTTGCATTATAATTCAATTTCTTATGATGAGCTTTTCGAATATAATCACAAAGCACTCGAGGAGCATTTGTTAGTTGAGATTAATTATACAAAAGAATTAAGAGGACAAAGAAAAGATTATAAAATAATAAAAAAAGGTATCAAGACTGAAACAGATAATAAATTTATTATTACATCTTTCTATGATATTACCAAAGAAATAGAAAATGAAAATATACTAAAGAGTACTATTTCTACAAAGGATAGATTTTTCTCAGTCATTTCTCATGACTTGAAAAATCCTATATCAGGATTTTTTAATGCATTAGATGTATTAGATAAAGATATAAAGAATTTTTCATTAAAAGATATAAATGAATTCATATTTGAATTAAAGAATAATGCTAAGAATCTTTATGAATTACTTGATAATTTATTAGAGTGGGCTAAGTTACAACAAAATGTTACTAGACTTGAACCAACTGATATAAGTCTGAGAAATTTAGTTGATTTATTATTCAATGTAGCAAGTATAATGGCTAAAAATAAGCATATTGAATTAGTAAACTCAGTAAAAGCAGAAGTAGTTGGTTATGCAGATATGAACGCTATTAATACTGTTATTAGAAATTTGTTATTTAATGCTATTAAATTCACTCCTGAAAACGGTAATATAAATATTGTAAATAGTGAGAAAGAGGGTATGATAGTAATTTCTATTGTTGATAATGGAGTTGGTATTCCTGAACATAATCTTAAGAAGCTTTTCCGTTTAGATGAGAAACTTACTACAGAAGGCACAAATAATGAAAAAGGAACTGGTTTAGGTTTAATACTTTGTAAAGAGTTGGTAAATAAATGTGGTGGAGAAATTTGGGTAGAATCTGAACTTGGTAAAGGAACTAAGTTCTCTTTTACAATTCCAAAAAGTGAAGCTCAATATGAATAAAGATGCTTCATATTATATAAGTGGCATTAATAACAAAGATTTATCAATATTATCCAAAGCTATTACTATTTGTGAATCTACAAAGTTGGAGCATAAATTTTTAGCAAATTCAATATTAGAAAAGCTCAAGTTCGACCTATCTACAATAAGGATTGGCATTAGTGGCCCACCAGGTGTAGGGAAAAGTACATTTATTGAAGAGCTTGGTAATGTAATTTCTCAAGAGCATAATTTAGCTGTATTAGCAATTGACCCAACAAGTGAAATTTCGGGTGGGTCTATTCTAGGGGATAAAACTAGAATGGAACAGCTTGCCAAAAATGATAGGGTATATATAAGACCATCTTCTAATTCTGGTACATTAGGTGGTGTGGCTAGTAATACACAAAGTACAATATTCCTCTGTGAGAACACAGGCTTTGATGTAACAATAGTTGAAACTGTTGGAGTAGGGCAAAGCGAAACAATTGTAAAGGAAATGGTGGATATGTTTGTACTACTTATTCCACCTGCTGGGGGAGATGAATTGCAAGGTATTAAAAAAGGAATAGTAGAGATAGCAGATATAATAATAATCAATAAAGCAGATGGTAGCTTAAAAGAGCAAGCTCAAATCACTAAGCAAGAGTATAAATCTGCTTTGCATTATACTCAAAAACAAATAAAAGTGATTGCAAATAGCTCTTTAGATAGAGGTAGTGTAGAAAATACTTGGAGAGAAATAAAAGCTTATTTTGAACAACAAGATAAGTACTTTATAGATAAAAATAGAAAAATTCAGTTTGAAAACTATAAGCAATCTATTGCAAATGATTTGTTATTCAATTTAATAAGTGAAAATGAAAAACTTCAAGCACTAATTAAAAATTATAAGAGAAATGAAGTTAGCTATGAAGAGCTATACAATAAGTTTAAAGAGAGAATTAACTTTTAGTAACTTCTTTTTTTAATATTGTAAAATATATTGTAATTAATTGTAATATAAGTACTATAATTCTATACTCAACGTGAAGGTAGGTTCCTACAAAATAAGATAGGCAAGTTATACATAATATTAACCCAACTTTTCCCCATTGATATTTAATTGGATATATACTTTGTGAATAATAGAAAAGCAGACTAAATGATGTGATATAGGCAATTAAAGTAGCAAGTGCTGCACCATAGTAATTCATAATTGGAATAAGAAATATATTCGCCACTACATTGACTAAAGCAGCAATACCTATAGAGTAACTAAGGTACTTAGTTTGCTTACTAATATTGAAACCTGCACTTATATTGCTATAAAGACCATTGAAGTAATATGCAATTAATATAATCGGAATTATGCCAATTCCTTCCCAATAATCTTTCTGAATAAAATTACCTCCACCAATGGGTATTTTTACTAAGCTCTCCATAAAGAAAGAAACAATAAGAAAAGTAAAACTACAAAGGATAGTAAAGTAAGTAAGCACTTTAGCTTGTACTTCTTTTGAATCAGCATTACGAAAGTTATTCATGTAAAATGGCTTCCAAGCATAATCAAATGCAGTTACAGCAAGCATCATTGGAATACCGAGACGATAATTGGCATTATAAACAGCTAATGAATTAGCGTCAGTAAGTTCTTTCAGTATAGGTTTATCTCCAATTTGTAATATAATTGCTGATAAACCTGCTGGTATTGTAGGTAAACCAAAATAAAACATTTCTTTAAGTAATAACTTATCTATTGAGAATTTGAAGTAACTTACAAATTCGGGCAAGAGTAGTAAATAAACAATAAGTGAACCAATAAGTTGAGCATAAGCTGCTCCAATAGTACCTATTTGAAGCTCTACTATGAATAAATAGTTGAATATAATAGTTGCAATAATAGAGACAAATCTACTAATTGCAAACTTCTTAGCTCTGTGGTTAATCCTTAAAACTGCAAATGGTAGCATAGAAAGTGCATCAATCATTGGTATTAATGCAACAATCATGATGAAATTATTATTAATTTTTAGTAGTGGGTTTTCTATAATCTCATTGCTTATCCAACTAGCATTTGCCATAATCAGTATAGTAGAAAATATAGAAACAAAAGCCATTATTAGATAAGAATTTGAAAATACCATTTTAGAATATTCTTTATCTTCCTTTTTATGAAATCTAAAAAAGGCATTTTCCATTCCGAATGAATAAAGAATATTTAAAAAAGCAAGTATAGACCAAACATAAGCAATATCTGAATTATCTGTTTTAGTAAGGTAGTTAGTATAAAGTGGAGTCAAAAGAAAGGTAAGAAATCTACCTAATATTTGCATTAAGCCATATACTATAGTATCACTAAGAAGTTGCTTGATTTTACTTGCCATCTTTCAAATACTCATCTATGATAAGTTTGTAATAATCCTCAGATGCGATGCCAATAGCTTTCAAATTGCTATTAGGTTTTATTAAAAGTATTGTTGGTAGTGATTTAATACCAAAATAACTTGCTATATCCTTATTTTCAATTGACTCAATCTTATAAAAATCTATAAACTCAGAATATTGCTCTTCCAAGCTATTTAGTATTGGCATAATCATTAAGCAATTTGCACAACCATTAGAATAGAAATCAATAAGAGCTGGCTTTGATTCGTACTTCCAATTACTATCAGAATAAATATCAAAAATTCTTTTAGAGAAACTATTTGAATCTAGTAGCTGCATAAGCTAATTATTAATTCTTTTGGATATCTGCATCAAATGAATCGGAGAGCTCACTACTTGAGTCTATGCCTAATTCTTCATTTACTTCTATACTTTCTAAATCACCTAAGTTATCGTTTTCAATAAAGTAATCAGGAATTTCTTCAAGTTCTTTTAGTTTTGGTAAGTCTTCTAATGTATTTAATCCAAATAACTTTAGGAAATCATCGGTAGTAGCATAAATAAGCGGTTTACCTAATGCTTCACTTCTACCAGCTACTTTTATCAAATTTCTATCTAAAAGTGCATTAACTATCTCATTAGAATTGACACCTCTAATTGACTCGACTTCTGGTTTTGAGATTGGTTGTTTATAGGCAATAATAGACAAGGTTTCTAATGTAGCTTGAGAAAGACGTTTCTTAGTTTTTGATTTAATCAAATTAGCAACTAACTCTCCATACTCCTGCCTAACTGCATATTGATAACCTTTTGCAAAGTTAACAATAGCAAATGGTCTTCCGCTAGATTGGAGTTGCAAGTTTATCTGGTCTATAAGATTCGGAATATCAGACTTTCTAAATTGGAAACATTGGTCTATATAGCTTTCATAAGACATATTTGCCTTTTGGTAGTCTTCTGATTTTTCAAGCTCTGGTTTTGCAATAAGATAGTCAAATATCTCATTTATACTAAGTACGGTATCGCTTGCAAAGATAAGAGCTTCTAAAGCTGAAAGCTTATCTTCACTACTTAAATTGAAAAAGTATGGTACAAATTTATCACTCATTTGCTTCAAATTCCTCTACAATCAAAGGTTCATCAGTTATAATAATGTCGTCAAAGTTATCTGCTTGGTACATAAAAGCTCTTTGATAGCGAACTATATCAAGCAAAGCAAGGAATGTAACTGCAATAACCATTTTAGATTGATTTTCAATAAGATTTACAAATGAAATACGCTTATAAGCTTTAAGGGATTCCATAATGTTATCAATTTGTTCTTCAATTGTAATAGTATAGAGCTCTACTTTATGCTCTACATTTCTTGCTTTATTTCGGTCTAATATCTTCTTAAATGCTTTAGTTAAGTCGAACAAAGTAGCATTTTTGTAGTTGTCTTCAATTGTGAAATTGAAATAATCTGCATCAAAGTTATCCCTATAAAGCACATACTTGTTCTTCTCAAGGGCAAAATCAAGTTCTTTAGAAGCTTCCTTGTATTGCTTGTATTCAAGTAATTTCTGAACTAATTCTGTTCGTGGATCTTCTATTTCATCAAGAGGGTTTATTTCATTATGTTTTGGAAGTAGCAGTTGCGACTTTATTTTCATTAGTAAAGTTGCAGTTAGAATAAATTCACCTGCTAATTCTAAGTCAAGAGCTTCTATGTAGCGTATGTAGTCTAAAAATTCTTCTGTTATCTTAGCAATAGGAATATCGTAGATATTAACCTTATCTCTTTTTAAGAAATAAAGCAATAAATCGAATGGTCCTTCAAAAATCTGGGAGCCATTTTCAATATTTGGAACTAATACCTTGTAGTCTTTGCTCATAAATGCAAATTATGATAATTCTACATTTAGAAGAGCCACATCTTATTAACAGTAGAAGATGCTTTGAAATTGGAGTTTATAACTTCTGTGGCTTTGTTCTAATGAATATCATAGCTATTGCAACAGTTAGAATACCCATAACTAAAGAGCCAACTAATCCCTGTATAGCATAATTTGAATAATTAAAGTTAGCTTCTGCCTCAAGTACAGTCTTATAATAGCCAATTTCAACAGAACGTTTAATTACATTTGGGAAATATTCTGGTGAAATTATATACGTAGTAATCCATTGAGTTGCCGGACTTATAATCGCTATTATTACTGACAAGATAATACCTGAAATCAAACCTTGAATATAAGTGATTGTACCACTATAGAAATTCTTTTTCTTATCTTGTAAAGCCATTACCATTACTATAATTGCAGGAATTGCAAATATATTGGTAAGATACATGTGATTATCTATGTATTTGCTATGTAAACCACTTAGCTTCTCCAAAACCATCCAAGCCAAGGACATTATTGAAAAGATAACAGCCCATTTTAATTCAATTATTATGTTCTTCATTTCTACACTTTATTTATGAATTCAAATCTAATATAACAAAAAAATAAATCCTATAAATTTGTCCTATGTAAGAAAGCTTGTAAATTAAGATAAAATAAAATAAATCAAAGAATTAGATTCTTTGCTTGATGTCG
>VYMC01000439.1_pt1 | contig 10878 bp, 13 predicted proteins | sample 5115301 | NCBI WGS metagenome assembly VYMC01 (sample SAMN12291802, study PRJNA351875) | freshwater metagenome | isolation source: freshwater lake | place: USA: Michigan, Wintergreen Lake | collected 2013-08-08 | reverse complement strand
TTCTTGGATGGCTAACTGTTGTTCTTCCCCAATAATGGCACGACGGAGGCGATCTAATTCGGTAATAATAGTTTGGGGGATATTACCTTTAGGATAGATATCTCGGTCGGTAAGTAATTGGACTAGATAGCGGGTTTTGCTACGTTCAACGTATTCTAAGGCGCGATCTTTTTGATTGAGGTTGAGATAAGATTGAACAATGCCATGATAAACATCCATTGCATCGGAGAGAATTTCTTGTTGTCGTTGGGGGTTTAAGGCTTCGAGTCGGGTATTTTCTACTGCTTCGATGGCTAAGTTGTAGCCTTTGATGGCGGTTTCCCAGTCTTCGATCAGGTTAGCAGTATTTCCTAAGTTATATCCTGTTCTTAAACAGTATATGGGAAAAGCAGTCGGGGTTCTTATTTCTAAAGAAAGGTTAAAAGCAGCGATCGCTAACTCTAGATTATCTGTCCTTTCCTCTTTAATGCGATTTCTATAAACTAACCCCAGATTATTTTGTGTACTTGCCCAATGTTCAGGAAAAGAATAACGGGTATAGACTTCTAAGGACTGATTAAAAGCTGCAATAGCTAACTCTAAATTATCTGCCCTTTCTCCTTTGATGCGATCTCCATAGGCATTCCCCAGATTAGTTTGTGACATTGCCCAATCTTCAGGAAAGGCATCACGGGTATACACTTCTAAGGACAGCTTAGAAGCAGCGATGGCTAACTCTAGATTATCTGCCCTTTCTCCTTTGATGCGATATAGATAAGCAGCACCCAGATTATTTTGTGTCCCTGCCCATTTTTCAGGAAAGGCATCACGGGTATATACTTCTAATGACAGGTTATAAGCCGCGATGGCTAACTCTAGATTATCAGCCTTTTCCCCTCTGATGCGTTCACGATAAGCATTCCCCAGATTACTTTGTGTCGATGCCCAAAATTCAGGAAATGCTTGACGGGTATAGACTTCTAAGGACAGATTGTAAGCCGAGATCGCTAACTCTAGGTTATCAGCCTTTTCCTTTTTGATGCGTTCACGATAAGCATTCCCCAGATTATTTTGTGTGTTTGCCCATTCACCAGGAAAGGAATCACGGGTATAGACTTTTAAGGACAGTTTATAAGATTCGATAGCTAACTCTAGATTATCAGCCCTTTCTCCTCTAATGCGTTCACGATAAGCATTCCCCAGAATATTTTGTGATCTTGCCCAATCTTCAGGAAAAGCATCACGAGTATAGACATCTAAGGACAGGTTAGAAGCAGCGATCGCTTGCTCTAGATTATCAGCCTTTTCCCCTCTGATGCGATATGGATAGGTATTCCCCAGATTAGTTTGTGTCCTTGCCCATTCACCAGGAAAAGCATCACGGGTATATACTTCTAATGACAGATTATAAGATTCGATAGCTAACTCTAGATTATCAGCCCTTTCTCCTCTGATGCGATTACCATAAGCAACACCCAGATTAGTTTGTGTCCTTGCCCATTCATAAGGAAAGGCATCACGGTTATATACTTCTAATGACAGATTATAAGATTCGATGGCTAACTCTAGACTATCAGCCCTTTCCCCTCGAATATGCCATAGATAAGCAACACCCAGATTAGTTTGTGTCCTTGCCCATTCATAAGGAAAGGAATCACGGGTATAGACTTTTAAGGACAGTTTATAAGATGCGATCGCTTGCTCTAGATTATCTGCCTTTTCCCCTCTGATGCGATTTCTATAAGCTATCCCCAGATTAGTTTGTGTCATTGCCCAATCTTCAGGAAAGCCATCACGACTATATACTTCTAAGAGGGTCTCATAGCCTGTAATCGCAATTTCCAAATTGTCCGCCCGACTTCCCAAGGGAAATTGTTGAAGTTTATTGCATAAATTCTGAATCACCTTTCTTTTTACCTCGCCAATACCTGCTTCTTCTTCTGCCTTTCTAGCGTATTGTTGCAACAGTTGGGCAAAAGTATCATCCAACAGATGTTGATAGCCTTGTAGGATAGGATAAACCACCGCAGGATCGCTATCACTCTCGTATTCTGCCTGTAATACTTCTGATAAAAACCCCTGATATTCCTCTATACTTCTCGCTTGAGGGTTGAGATATTGCCCCAACTGTTGCGCCATATTCCGTAACCAAGCCGCGTCATTATTATTTCCTTGTTGTTCTAACCATGTTGCATAGTTTTCCATCACCTGCAAAAATTCGGGATCAATCAATTCCTGATTTGCTTGCAGAATATTATTGAGTTCCTCATCATCAGCACAAGTGAGCAACTGTTGAATTAAATTAACATAAGCTTGGGCGCGTTGTTCATTCATTGTCTGTACTGTGACTGATGTGATTGTGTGATAGACTGTGATTTTTTTTTCGAGAGAATCACCATATAATATAATTGGATACAATAAATATTCGTGATTGTCAAGGGGGATCGCTGCCAAATTTGTTTGATATATTCCAAGGTTCTGCCTTAGAACATATCAAACAAATTACTTTTCTGCACAAATAACTGTCATTACAGCAACTTCTTTATCCAATTGATCTCCTATTTCATCTTCAACAACGTCCAGATCGTAATCCATTTGTAATCCTAGCCAAAATCGCGGTGACATATCAAAATAACGAGCTAACCGAAGAGCTATATCCGCTGTGATAGGCTGCTTTCCGTGAACGATTTCGTTAATACATTGTTCGGGAACTCCAAGAGCCAGAGCTATTTGATTCTGACTAAGGTTCATTGGCTTGATAAATTCCTCTAAAAGAACCTCACCGGGATGAGTTGGCATTAGTTTATCTTCATTCATTATTTTACCTCAATGATAATCAACGATTTCTACGTCTAGAGCATCACCGTCTTGCCAGACAAAGCAAATTCGCCATTGATCGTTAACCCGAGTGCTATAAGCTAAACGGCGCTTAACCTGCATGATCCAATAGCTATAAACCTTTTGGAGTCTATATCGGTGATCCGAAGTAAAAGCCGTTTAGCTTATTGACCTTCCCTATCACCAACCAGACGTTCCCTTCAGGTTCTACCTGAATAATACTTTTGGTTCATGTGTCCTCTTTATTCGCGATCGCCACTAATCCGGCGATCAAACGGCTTGCAACATGAATTCAACCTTGATCGCTTCAAACGGGAACTCTACGCTCCCATCTGCTACACGGCTCAGAATACCGACATTTAAAAGTGCCGTAATATCTCCATGTACTGCTTTAACATCCCGATGTACTCGCCTCGCCGCCTCACGGATAGAAATGGGGCCAGCACCGCACATAGCTTTGAGGAGTTCCCACCGCTTGGCAGTCAGAACTTTCCAGAGAAGTTCGGGGGTAGCAAAACTGATACGAACTTCTTTTTCTGCTCGACCAGTTTTCATCGCTTGAACGGCATCGGCAAGGGTGTCAGTCAAGGAGCGAACTTCAAGAACGACCGTGTTCATAATTCCACCTCAAAATGTCAGAGTTGAAGTCGGCCATCAATTGGTCTGGCGAAGAGAAAGCATAAAGAGACTCCACACCATCGAAATGACGGTGATCGCCTTTACCGCGTTCGTTATCATATCGCAACACACATTTGCCGTTGACTATGTAAGCGAGACGATATTTGTAAGGATGCTCCGATGGCAGAACTGGTTGGGGAACACGCCAGACAGTGACTTCTGCGAATGCGTCTGGGGCCAAGATGACGCGACGACGAATGAGCGCGGTAGCCTTCATGTTGGATATACTAACAACACCTTAGCCTGTTGTCAATGTCCCCAACAGTTAAAAACGCCTCATATTCTTCTATATTTCTCGCTTGAGGGTTGAGATATTGCCCCAACTGTTGCGCCATATTCCGTAACCAAGCAACAGGATTATTATTTCCTTGTTGTTCTAACCCTGTTGCATAGTTTTCCATCACCTGCAAAAATTGGGGATCAATCAATTCCTGATTTGCTTGCAGAATATTATTGGGTTCCTCATCATCAGCACAAGCGAGCAACTGTTCAATTAAATTAACATAAGCTTGGGCACTTTGTTCATTCATTATTTTGATTGTGATTGTTATAATTATATTTACGATTGAGGAGGAAAAGGAATAATAATGTAGCGAATGACCGTTCCTAGTAAAGCCGTTCCCAAAATTCCGATTAACGTCCAAATCTGTGCCTTTTGAGAGCTTTTCAATTCTTTGGTATCTTCTTTTACACTTTCAATATCTTTTTCCAAACTATCGATTTTTTTCTCCAATTTAGCTTGTCCAACTTCTAAATTAGTGAGGCGATTATTCATTATTTCTAACTTTTGTTCCAGTCTGTCAAATCTTTGGTCAAACTTAGTGAGATATTCTTTAAGGTCTTGTTCAATAGTAACTGACATCTGATGATTCTCCTAATAATGATGCTTGTCAATATTATTGTATATCTTAATCATTAGCACAAGTGAGCAACTGTTCAATTAAATTAATATAAGCGTAAGGATAAAATTAAGGCTTTCAGCGTTTCTTAATGAGAATGAGCATTTGTCCATAATTCCCCTAAATGCTTACACAGCAAGGGGTTGACTGCTTTTTGTATGACCTGAATCCTTACATATAAGCTTGGCTGCGTTGTTCATCCATTGTCTTAACTATGATTTTAATAATTATGATGATAATGGATTATAGCATATAGCGGTATGCAGTCGAATGAGGTATAGTGCAACAAGCTATGAGTCAGTCTAGGCAAGACTTTGTCTGTATCTCACTCAAGCGAATACCGCTATATGGATCAATTCGTAGTGCCAACCCAGAGCGTAATCTGACGTTACAGCGAGGATTTTTGAGTCTTTGTCATTTGATGACCAGTTTGCTATAATTTTCGGAGGAATTCGCGCCCAACTTGCTGCTAACGGAACAACTATTGGGGCTTACGATTTACAAATTGCTGCTATTGCTTTAGCGAATAATTTGATCTTAGTTACACATAATACTAAAGAATTTTCACGCATTCCACAACTACAATTGGAAGACTGGGAAATAGAGTAATTGATTTCAAAAATTAAACTTTAAAACCCCGATCTCTGTAGCTTTTGAAATTGCGATTGTTTTGGCTTGTGAAAGTGCGATCGCCGTTATCTTCTTGATTAAACTTTAAAACTGCCATTGCTTGGGATAGGAACGCCAAGGGCGATCGCTTTTTGGGGATAAGTAGGGGCGATCGCTGATCTTGTCGTTTAGGTCGAGGTAACAAAACCCAACCAGCTTTGTTATAATATTTTTGTCATCAAGAAAGACTTCCAAAAATAGATTTATGCCAGAAATTACTCGATTTTATGGAATTATCATTAAACTCTTTTTTGCCGATCATCCACCTCCCCATTTTCATGCGATTTATGGAGAATATAACGCTCTATTTAATCTGGAAACCTTAGAAATCATTGAAGGAGACTTACCTAATAGAGCCACAAAAATGGTTGTAGAATGGGCAACAATCTATCAACCAGAATTATTGAAAATGTGGAACACTCAAGAATTTAATAAATTACCACCTTTGAAATAAAACAATGCTTTACCCCAAAATAACCTCAGCCGAAATCATTGAAAATTATACTCTATTAGTGCATTTTTCTAATCATCAAGCTAGAAAATATAACTGTGAAAATCTACTAGAAAAAACGATGTTTTCTTCCCTTAAAAACTATGCTTTCTTTAAAAACTTTCAACTTGATCCATCAGGTAGCGGAATCATTTGGAATGATGAAGTTGATATAAGCGAGTATGAAATTTGGATCAATGGAATTGAAGTATGATTGCCGATCTTGTAGTGCGATCGCCGTTATCTTCTTGATTAAACTTTAAAATTGTCATTGCTTGGGATAGGAACGCCAATTGCGATCGCTTTTTGGCGATGAGGAGTGCGATGCCGAAGGCACTGCGTAGCAGATCGCTGATCTTGTGGAAACCCAACATTACTTTTTGCCAAATTACCACCCAATATCTGAGTTATAATCAATAATATCCATATCTACACCTTAATCAAATAATTTAACTTATGTCTGCTACAATTCGTGAAGAACTTCACCAACAGATTGACCGATTACCTGATGACATTGTTGAAAAAATTGCCAACTTTACCCGACTAATTTCCCCTGAGCCAAACAACATTTCAGAATATACTAATTGGCAAGATGAAGACTGGCAAAATTTTTCATTAGAGCAACTTTTTAAAGCAGGAGATGAAATTGAATATTCCCTAACAGATGCTCAAGAAATTTATCAACCATGAAACCAAGTGATATTGTTCTAACTCGTTTTCCTCAAGCAGACTTGAAATCAGGAAAACTGCGTCCAGCTTTAATTTTTGCTATTTCACCAAGTCGCCATCGTGATTTATTACTTGCTTTAATTTCTTCTCGTCTCCATCAAGCTACTCTAGGATTTCACGAAATTATTAATACCTCAGATTCTGACTATATTACTACTGGACTTAAAGTGGCTTCTTTAATTCGGCTAGGACGATTAACAAGTGTCGAATCATCTGTAATCAATGCACGTTTAGGAAATATCTCACCAGAAAGACTAATAGGTATTAAAAATCTTTTAATCAATTGGCTAAGAAAATAAAATTAGTGCGGTAGGGTGCTTTCCTTAATGCAAGTCCTATTGCTCCAGCGATCGATTTTGGGGAACGCACCATGCACATGGATGGAAACTGTGGCTCTTCTCGACTTTGTGTGGTAATTTTTGCTTATGTAAGGTAAAATGCTTACTGGGCAAGACTTTTAGGACTATTTTGTGGAAGAGACTATCATTATAGACCTCGTTTCCACACAGAAACCAGAAGAGCTAAACTGTGAAGTTAGAAGCATGAAAACCAACCCCCGATCATGTTACGCTACCGCTAAACCATTCTACAAATAATTGCGCCTCCCTACTTATTGGCACTCAATAGCATAATTCTTTGAGCGACTTTTTCAGCAAACCCCATATACAGAGTCAGCATTCAGGAGGGGAACCCTAGTATGAAGTAATTCTCCCGTTTAAAAGCGCCGTCCCACGGCTAAAAGCGAGAGACTTCTGCTGACACTAAATTCAACCAGTAATTACTCCCGCCATTGTCCTGACTTGCTGGGGATGTTTTCCCCTTGTTATCGTCAGGGTCAAAAAGAGGCCGCAGCCATAGCCATCAAAACCTAACCGCCAGTTAAACCTTCTCAATCTGAAGAGGAGGAGGAGCGAGGAAACAATGGTTCCTATTGCCTATTTGGACAATCGCTCCCCGTTTAAACTGTTACCGCCGATGAATCAAGCACCACCTGTTCATTGGAGGGTAACTCCAGACAATAACCCGCACCGTAAACGGTTTTAATATAGCGAGGGTGGCGGGGATCGGGTTCTAGTTTCGTTCTCAGATGGCGAATATGAACGCGAATAGTCTCGATATCATCATCGGGATCGTATCCCCAGACTTCCTTGAGAATATCACTGGGGGAAACGGTCTGACCGTGACGCTGGAGAAGACAGTGGAGTAACTCAAATTCTAGATGGGTTAACTTGACCACACTTTCAAACCAGACCGCCTCAAAACGTTCGGGAACCAGGGTTAAAGGTCCAAAACTGAGTATTTCTGAGTGTTTAGCGGCTTGGGGAATGCGATCGGTGCGTCTTAGGAGAGCGCGTACCCTAGCTAACATTTCCTCCACCTCGAAAGGTTTGGTCAGGTAATCATCGGCACCCGCGTTAAAACCTTCCACTTTATCTTGGGTTTGTCCTAAGGCCGTCAGCATCAAAATCGGGATGTCGGACGTGCGTTCATCTCGTCGCAAACGCTGACAGACAGTAAAACCATCGACTTTGGGCAACATTAAATCCAGCATGATTAAATCGGGTTGTAACTGGACGGCCAAGGCCTGGCCTTTAATCCCGTCCTCTGCGGGGTTAACGTCATAACCCGCCATCTCCAAGTTGATGGAGACTAATTCCGCGATCGCAGGATCATCATCGATTACAAGTATTCGGGGCATTACCAGAGTGTTATGACTAAGGGTTTGGGTAGGGGGTTGCTAAATGTGTTCTCGCTGACATCGCAACTACGGCTTTGTCTCTCAAGGGCTTGAGTTTAGCACAACATAAAGAATCCTGTACTGATTATAAGCATGATTGCTAAATTCGGTTTTAATTTGTGAAATTTTGCTGATCTAAGTCTCCTGAATGTTAAGAATTAATAAGAAGTGTGAAGAATATTGCTCGATAATCGATATTAGTGCTAAGTCCTAGCCTCTCTCTCCCCAAGATGACCTAGGCAGCAGTTTTTCATTAATCTTTACAATTTCGCCATCTCGATGGATACCAGCTTCAACTGGCGGTCAAGTCCTGCTAGAGCTAACTTTTCCCCCTAAGCTCCCCCGGCGGCACTGTAAAAATTCTTAATAAAATTAGCGATCGATTCAGTTTAATCTACCAAAATAGGCGGCTTTAGTAAGCATCTGTAACGAACCCGATCCATTCTACTCATCCCAACAGGTGATCATAATATGAGCGTTAATTTATCAACTCAACTGCGAGAAGGCACGAAAAAATCCCATACGATGGCAGAAAACGTCGGTTTTGTCAAGTGTTTTCTCAAGGGTGTGGTGGAAAAAACTTCCTATCGCAAACTGGTGGCTAACCTCTACTTCGTCTATTCGGCCATGGAGGAGGAGATGGAAAAACTTCGTAGTCATCCCGTCGTTTCTAAAATCTGTTTTCCTGAACTCAATCGCAAAAATGCGCTAGAACAGGATTTATATTTTTATTATGGTCTAAATTGGCGCAACGAGATCGCTTTATCTCCGGCAGGTCAGGCCTACGTTGACCGGATTCGGAAAATCGCCACAACAGAACCCGAATTATTAGTTGCTCATTCCTATACCCGTTATCTTGGCGATCTGTCCGGGGGGCAAATCTTGAAAAAAATCGCCGAAAAAGCGATGAATCTGGAAACTGGTGGCACAGCTTTCTATGATTTTAAAGATATTCCCGACGAAAAAGCCTATAAAAATCACTATCGTCAAACCCTCGACCAGTTACCGGTAGATCAAGCCATGGCCGATCGCATTGTCACCGAAGCTAACGCCGCTTTTGGCCTGAACATGAAAATGTTCCAAGAGTTGGAAGGTAATCTAATCAAAGCGATCGGAATTATGCTCTTTAATACTCTCACCCGTCGTCGCAGCACCGGCAGCACTGAAAGTGGATTGGCCACCGCCGAATAGTAGTCAAGAAAACCAAAAAACGGAAATTCTAGAATTTGGGGTAAGGGACTTGCGCTTTGATAATGTACCTTTTGGGCGAACGCAGTTCGCCCCTACATTGTGGACAAAATCCGTTACTGTAGGGGCGCAAAGCTTGCGCCCTCCGCTTGCTCGGGGGTTTGCTGATCACCCTAAGTAGGGGGAGAGCCTTGGAGAACCCCCGCGGCTAAGGGACTTGTGCTTTGATAATATGCCATCTGGCTGGTCTGATTCTTCTACAGAGTGATTTTCAAAGCTGGGATATTATTCCCACGCAAGTCCCTAACCGTTCAGGGGGTGTCAAGCAGCTAGAGGCATTGACAGCAATTCTCATTTTGAGAAAAATCAGATAAAATTCTTTTATTTATTTAAATAGAGAACTTGTGTAGAAGCATTATTTTTTGACAGATAATTATCATCCAATGCTGGAGATAGACAGGTTTTAAGAACTCTGTCCATGAAAAATCGATTTCAACTCATAAATCTGGATGAAATTCTAACAAAATTTTTAGTTTTTTTATAAACAACTTTCTTTTTCTCCTTCAAGAGTTCTGACATTTTCAACTAGAATTTACTTTTTTAAATGGGACATATTCAGTGAGAATAAATGAGAAAAATTCCGACCAATTCTTAAACCAAATAAATTTTAATAGGGTACGAATATCATTAAAGAAAGAAGTCCGAGTTACTAATAGTTCACGAATCTTTTGATAGGTGTAATTAACTAAATCCAAAACGGTATGGAATAAAAAAGCTAGTAAATTCAAAGACAATAAAAACTCGCACAAATGATTCTGACCATGACCAAAGTTATGCTCTAAATTATAACCGTGATTTTTAAGAACGTTATTGCCTTCATTTTCAACTTTCCATCTGCTGCGTCCAGCTTTGACAATTTCTTCGACATTATTTTCCGTAATTTTATGATTAGTTATCCAATTATTTTGGTAGATAGTTTTCTGGGTTTTCTCATTAATAACAGTCACTTCACACCAATTAACTTCGAGACTTGAGTCCCCCTCTCTTAAGGGAACTCTAGAAGCATAACGATAACGATAAATTAGATTTTTTCGTCCATCCCATTGTTTCTTTTCGACGGTTGTAACTTCGCCACTTTTTTCTAAAAATTCTAGCCATTCATATAAAGTTTTATGCGACGTTTCTAAACAAACAAAAATAAAACTATAACCTTGTTTTACCGCTAATTCACAAACAGGTTCGTGAGAATATAAGTCGTCTCCTAAAAGAGTTACAGGATAACCATACTTATTTTTATGATTCTTATTTAACCATCTTTTAACGGCCGCATTTTCACAGTCTTGTTTTTGATGCCCATCTTGTTTTTTAATGAATTCTGGCTCTAAATTAATTACTTGTTTTTGATTAGGAGAAACTACCATAGGTGTGACACAGCCGTGAAAATAAGTTGTAGTTCCATTTCGATGATTACGACAGTTACAATGAGGGCAATGAATTTTCTTGGATGAGAAATATTCTGTGCTATCTAACGCCACTAAAATTTCTCCATCTAAGTAGAGAAACTTTTTCAAAACTCCCTTTTCCTTTAACCATTGATAGACTTTTTGAAAAGTCCTAGAGACATTAGAGGCTGGCACTGGATCTAACAGATTTCTTATTTGATTATCCCC
>VYMC01000256.1_pt1 | contig 10884 bp, 12 predicted proteins | sample 5115301 | NCBI WGS metagenome assembly VYMC01 (sample SAMN12291802, study PRJNA351875) | freshwater metagenome | isolation source: freshwater lake | place: USA: Michigan, Wintergreen Lake | collected 2013-08-08 | reverse complement strand
GCTCTTGATGATTACTCTAATATTATGCTTGCATTTAAAAATCAAGTAGATGGCTACTTAATTAAGCCAATTGAAAAAGATAAACTTACGAAGTTATTAATTGAACAAAAGTTTATAAACGCTTAAATCTCCTTACCAGAAAAAAGATAATTATTCCTATCAATAGTAATGGAATCAAGAATTTGCCGTAAAGTGAGATATAGCTTTTCATAAGCTCAATATTATCACCAATAGTATTTCCAATTAGTATGAGAATACTGTTCCAAATTGCAGCACTGATTGCTGAAAGGATTGTAATCTTGCCTATTGGTAGCTTAGAGATACCAGCAAAAAATGAGATAACAGCACGAGTACCAGATAAAAACCTATTAGCAACTATTATATAATAACCATATTTTGAGAACCACTCCTCTGGTTTTTTCAAAGTATTAGAGTTTATAAACTTGAATCTATTAGAATCTACTATCCTAATTCCAAATTCTTTACCTAAGTAATACATAACTAAGAACCCAATTACACTTCCTAAAGTAGAAGATAGCAATAAAGAAGTAAAATCTACGTTGGCAATACTGATTAAGCTACCTGTGAACATAAGTAAAACATCGCTTGGTGAGGGGGGGAAAATATTCTCAACGAATGTAAGCAAAAATGCTAAAATTAATATTTGCGTGTTTGGTAATGAACGAAGTAGTAGAATACCGGCGTCTAAATCAAACAGTGAAGTAATTAAATCCATAGAACGAAATTAATGAATATTTACAACAATCAGAAACTACTTGCTAACAACTTAAAGCAATTACGAATAATTAACGAAAAAACTCTTAAAGAGTTAGCAGAATTAACAGGTATTTCTGTTTCAAATCTTAATCATTATGAGTTAGGTAAAAGAACAATTAAACCTATTGACTTTTATAACATTTTAAATCAATACAAAATAAGCTTAGCTCAGTATCTAACTGTAGTTACTAATTCTATATCTGTTCCTTCCCACTGGAAAAAACTAAACCAAATCCCTTTACTTTATGAAAAGAATAAATACGAAATTCTACTACTTGCTTTGAATAAAGTTGAGTCAATAAAGCTTACACTTTTTAATGAATTTTATCTAGATAAGTTATTTCCTTTTAAATCTAGAGGAATTGTATATTCTTTTTCTGATGAACTGATATTAATAATAAATAAAGATGAAATAAGCTTAAGAATGGGTGAGGTTTATTCGTTTAGTGAAGGTACTAAAATCATATTTCGTTCGCTTTCTAAAGAGGCGGTTGAATGCATGATTACATTAGAAGAAGATTTATTCTAAAATTGAATTAAAGTTATATACTAAATCATCAATTGACATAAAATTGAAATCAGCTTTGTTATAAGTTTCTTGATTGATGAATATTGTCTTTGTACCTACAGCAAACCCTGCATCTATATCTGATTTCGAATCGCCAATAAAAAAAGACTTTTTAAAGTCAATATCCCATTTCTCTTTAGCTTCAATAAGCATTCCGGGGTTCGGCTTTCTTCGGAATGAATTCTCTTCTTTAAGATTTGGAGCAAAATATATATCGTCAAACTTAGAACCAGTCAAATTTAGGAGGTCATCTTGCATTTTTTTATGAATATGGTCTAAGTCTTTTACAGTCATAAGACCTTTACCAATTCCTTGTTGGTTAGTAATTAGAATTACTAGAAAGTCATTTTCGATAACAATTCTAAATAATTCTAAAAATGATGGTATAAACTTAAAGTCTTTATAATCAGTTACATATTCATCTATGAGACGGAAGTTAACAATCCCATCTCTATCAAAGAAGAAGCACTTATTCATTATTTTAAGTGTTCAGAGTACTTTGTGAGGAATTCTTTTTCTGAACTACTTAATGAAGACTGACCTTTCTCAATAATCTTATCCAATATTTCATTTAGATTGTCTTCGCTTAGCTCATTTTTCTTATAATTAGCATAAGTAATATCTTCTTCAATCTTTTTCATATATCTACGAAGTTCATCTTTTTCGATTAAAGCTGGCGCATATTCTTCGATTTCTTTTTCAACGAAGTCATTTCTAACTTTTTGTTTTTTAAATGAAGATTTATCCATCAGTAACAATCGTATATACATTGATGTAGTTAAAAACAAAGTGAAGGAAACAGGAAAGACAACTTCATTTAAGTAATTACCACCAAATATTGCAATATTCCATGATTTTGAAATTATCCATGTAACTATAAACGCCGTAGATAAATAGCTTAAAGGGAAGCTAAATTTATCAAAAAAATTAATCCTTCTCTTATAATTAAGAAACGAGAAAAGTGCGAAAGTATAGAGGGAAAGCTGATCTACTGTTGCAATAACTAAATTCTGCTTGAAAAAAACTACATTTGAGATTAGTCCAAATAATCCAGCTACTAACAATAATGAAAGCGAGAAAACTTTTGTTCCAAAGATATTTTCTAATTTAGGAGCAAAGTAGAAAAAAGCAATAAACAAAAAAACATAAGATTCCAAAGAATTAGAGATTAGAGAGTAAGTAATTATTCTCCAAAATTCATATTTTTCTATTATTAGTTTTGGATTAAGTGCTAAATACTGCTTTACAACTTCATTGCTTGAGAAATCAGCAATACTTATTAAAGTAATAACAACAAGTAAAAGACTTATTATGCTAATATTTTTTAATTTTAACATTAGTTTAAAGAGTTAATTATCTCATCAACTTTCTTAATATCGACAAATTCATAAAAATCTTCATTGATAGCAATCATAGGAGCACCACCACATGCACCCATACACTCTACTTCTTCCAATGAATATTTACCATCAGCAGTAGCTTCCATGTGTTTAATACCCAATCTATCACTTACATGTTCGTAAATTTTATCTCCATCTAAGAGCATACAAGATACATTTGTACAAACTTGGACGTGGTATTTACCCATTGGTTTTTTGAAGTACATTGTATAGAAAGTGGCTACCCCATATACATGAGAGTAAGGCAAACCAAGCAATTCACCAATATACATCATAATATCTTTTGAAAGCCAACCCCATTTTTTTTGTGCCATCCAAAGTATTGGCATAATAGCTGACTTCTTAGTCGGATACTTATTAATGTGATATTCTACTTTTGCTAATTCTGCTTGGTCGAACTTATATTCCATGTCTTACCTAAATTTCAATGAATTTGAAATCAAATTTAAGAAATTATTTAATTCATTTTAACTAAAAACTAATAAGTTGGCACTAAAGTTACATTAATGTAGCTTATTGTTCAAATATTCTTTTTCTAATTCAATAATAGACTTTATTTTTTCAGCTTCCTTTTCACGTTTTGTTCTTATGTAAGAAGCTACCATAATTTGTTTAATATCTTCTCTAATTCTATCTCTATCAGAGGTATTCTTAATTTGTAACCACGCTCTTTGGTCAAAATAGTTTTGTAAAATACGTATTGAATTTTTAGGATTTTTTAATGTATCGTTTCCAGCTTTTGCGATGATAGATTTAAGGCGATTTACAACATGCAGTTGAATATCTTTATTGTCTCCATCTTCTGCTCTTTCTTTATTGAAGTGATAATTATGTGTTTTTTCTTGAAGTTGTGAAACTACTTCTTGATTGTTAAAATCAAAAACTTTGAATTTCGAACCCATTTTTGGTCTTACACTTACTTTAATATCATCTTGACTTTTACCAAATCCAGATTTTTTTAAATCAGATAGTAGTTTCTTCGCAATATCAGAAGTTAGATTAGACTCAACAAGCACTAAACTACCTTTTATCATCAAATCACCAAGCAAGCCATCAGCTTTATTTACATTTTTTAAAACTGCCTGTCTAATAAACTGACCTTGATTATAGCAACGTTGAAAATCATCTCCCCCTAATGCTTTTCTCGAACGAAGTACTTGTAAAGTAGAATTGGGATTAGAATAACCCAAGAACTCAATTAATCCCATTGCTTGAGAAAATCCAAATTCAACCCAATAGTCTATTTTCTTTACTTTTGCAATTTTAGAAATTTCTTCATGGTAAGTTTTTTGGCTACGAGAAGCTCTGCATATAGTAAGTTTATTAAGGTTTGTGGAGTCATCATATCCTAAATCCACATAAGTATCCCGTGGTATAGAAGTGATATAAACTTTACCACTATCTAAAAGTAGGGTAACAACATGATTAGCATCAGCGTGTTTCGTTCTATCACCTAATCTTGAATCAACACCAGTTATAGCAATATTAATTACTCTACCTTCGATTTTTGATAAATCAATATGAGGGTCAGTACCTAATTCTGAATTAACATTAACTGTATCGTTATATTTAATTGGTGCAGTTTTCTCTTTAGATTTTACAAGAGAATCAAAATTCTTTGCTGCTTGAAAATCATTTTCTTCGTAATAATCTGGTTTGCTTGTGGCTGAAAGAAAAATACCTCCAAACCAAACTAAAGCAACTATTACTGAAGTAATTGAAACAGCAATTATTAGATTTTTCTTATTACCTTTAGAAGGTTTGTTTTTCAAATTAGAAGACATTGATTTCTATTTGTTACAGAAAACGGACACAAAATTAATCAATTATTGGTTAATTTTTTCTTTTTTCTTATTGTAATTCAATAACTTAGATAATCTAATAAAATTCTAATTGTAACATTAGATTTAACATACCGTTGTTTAACTTAAAATAAAGGACCAACAAAATGAAAAGCAGAAGTATTTTAATTCTGATATTATCAATTGCGATTAGTAATCTTGTGTACTCGTTTGAATATCACGTAGATATGGCAAAAAAAGCAAATAATGTAAAATTCATATCTAAAGCACCACTTGAAGATTTTGAAGGAAATACACAACGTATAAATGGATACCTAAAAAATGCGGGTGATAATTTACAAGGCAGTGAGCTTTATTTTGAAGTAGATTTGAATTCTTTAAATACTGGTATTGGTCTCCGTGACCAACACATGAGAGATAATTATCTTGAAACAAAGAAATACCCTAAAACTACTTTTAAAGGCAATGTTACTACTGTTACTGATAAAGGAAATGGCTTATATGAAGTAATAGTTGATGGTAGCATTACTATTCACGGGGTTACAAAACAAACACAAGTAAAGGGAACAATACAGCTTGGAGCTAATGATGCAAGAGTGAAGTCAAAATTTGTCGTAAAACTTTCAGATTTTAAAGTAAAAGTACCAGAACTAATGTTTCAAAAAATAAATGAAAACATTGAATTAGTGTTAGATTTTACAATGAAGAAAGTAAAATAATTACTTTTCAAACAATAACGGTTCGCATTTACACTCTTTAGCAATTACTCTACGAGCATATTCAGCACTTTCTTTCGTAGAGTAATTGCCTATAATTATCACATAAAGTTTAGATCCATTTCGATTTTTCTTTTCCTTAACTTCAGCATTCATTCTTTTTTTAGTGTAAAGCTTAACTTCTTTATCAGCTAATTCTTTTTCTTTAAAGGCAGCTACTTGCAAACCATAGAAAACTTTGTGAGCGGTTTTGTCAGCAATTTTTGAGCTTACTACCTCATTTGTCTCTTCACTATCAGTATCATCATTTTCATCTTCTTGATTTGATTTTGCTTTATCTTGTTTAGTGTTTTGTTTATTTTGAGTTACTTCTTTATGGTCTTCTAAATCTGACTGATTTTCGCTTTCTTTAGATTTAATAGCTTCTTGTTTTTTAATTTTACTTTTTGCGATTCCAAAAGTTGTTTTTACAATATCAGTAGCAGGAATTAGATATGGAGAAGTAGGGTATTTATATTTAAAATCTTGTAAAAGAATTCTAGATTTAGTTGTATCTGCGATTAAGCAATAAAATTGTAAGACCCTCCACATAGCTTCATCAGCCCATGGACTCTCAGGTGAGTTGCGAAGTATTCTTTCATAAATATCTTTTGCTTTGAATCCATCTTCAACTATTGTACCCAACAAATATTGCACTCCAGCATCATCTGGATAATCCGCCATCAAATCGGGAAGCTTAGCTTTTACTTCTGATGCTCTTCCCTGTGCAACCATTAATAACATTTCATTAATCATGTTCTCAGGTGCATTTTCTGCTAAAATGCTTGTAGAACAAATGCAAAGCAAAGTTAGAATTGCTAACTTAATCTTCATTGGGATTCCTCTTTAATTGCTGCGAGTTATTATTGTAAAATACGAAATTATTTTATAAATCTTTTCTTTTAGAGTATTTCAAGAGATTAGAATTCAAAACCTATTGAGACTTTATAACCATGGTAAAATAGCATTTCTTTACCCTCAAAAGGGAAATATCCATTATTTTGTCTTTGCCAAGTAACTAAACCAGAAAGTAAATTTTTATATGCAAAGTAGAGTAATGGATAATATTTTCCAAATTCTTGAAGATATTCTTCTTCTTTAAAGTCAATCCATCTTTGAGAAACGTTATCAAATAAGGTAATTAAGATAAAGTTTTTAGTATCGAATTCTGTGAAATAAGATTTGTATTCATAACCAGCTTCAAATGAAAATGATTTCCAAAGTTTTAATTTCAAACTTGGATTCCATTCAAGCCCTAATCTCATTTTTTCATCAAAGTATTTATAAGTTGGATTGTTATTTAATATAAAATCTTCCAAATCTACTCTTAGAAAACTATAAGCAGTCCTATGAGCTAAAAATAAATCAACATCATTATTTAGTTTGTAACCATAGCCATTTTGATAAGATAAATTGAAATACCAAGAGTCAGTCTTTTTATCGAAAGGATTATCTTTGTAGAATGCCAAACCTGATGAAAGAATTCCTAAAGAAATTTGTTCAGAACCGAAATAGATAATATCTTTCACACTTGCTTTAGTAGTTTCATTTATTTCTTTGGCATCCCAGTTATAATAATCTTTAAAGTTATCTAAGTTCCTGATAAAGCCATAAGTAATTTCTAATCCCAAAGGATTAATAAATGAATCATCTGAATTCGGTATTTCAATATCTGCTAAGAATGATTGGAATTTAATCAATGGTTTATTAGTTAAAACAGAATTAGTATCGTTGATTCGCTCAACAAATTTATCAATTGACCACTCTTGGCTATCTTTAGATGAATTTTTCTTAGCTTTGTCTTGAGCATTTGCAACAAAAAAAGCTAATTGGCTAATAATAAATAAAGCAACAAAGGATTTTAATTGTCGGTTAACAGATTTGTTTTCGAAAAATTTGATAAAACTACTCATGAAAAACAATGGGACGATTTTATCAGAAATTCTGTAAATGGAACTATCTTTCATGAAAGAAAATTTTTGAATTATCACCCTGCAGATAGATTCAAAGATAACTCAATTTTAGTTTATGAATTGGGAAAATTAGTATCTGTTTTTCCTGCCGCCATAATCCATAAAGATGGATTTGTTTTGTTAAAATCGCACCCTGGCTCAAGCTATGGGGGATTTGTCATAAAAGATAACATAGGTGTAAATTCAGCATTAAATTTAATCACGGAATTTGAAAATTATTCAAAAGCTAATAAAATTAATAAAATAGAGTTTCGCTTACAAGAAAGGATTTTCAATCAAAAGCAAATTGATGAAATTGAGTTTGCATTAAAGTTCAATAATTGGAAAAGAGAGGCAGAAGAGCTCTCCACATTTTATAACCTGGACAATATAAATCATTTAAACTCAAAGAAGTCTTTGTTATCAATGTATTCAGATAAAGCTAAGACTAACTATTACCAATCATTGAAGAATGGATTGAATTCAAGGTATTTGAAAATTAGTGAAATAGAATTGTTCTATACAATTTTAAAATCAAATTTAGAGAAACACAAAACACAACCTGTGCACTCAGAAAGTGAAATCTACTCACTAATGAAATCATATCCGAATAGAGTTAGGATACATGGTACATTCAGAGGTGATGAATTACTTTCTGCCTTTTTAATATTTGCTGTTAATAAAATAGGTTGGCATATCTTTTATTCAGCTTTAGATTATTCCAAAAAAGAATTATTGCCAATTAAATTTGGACTAACGGAGTTATTACTTTCTTTAAAAAGTGAAGGGAGTAAAGTTCTTAATTATGGAATATCTACTGAAAACTCTGGTAAAATTGTAAATTATGGACTATTTAACTTTAAAGAATCTTTTGGTGGTCAGTCCGCATTAAGGACTTATTGGGGCAAAAGTATATAGATTACTTTTGTACTGAATTTCAAACATTACATTCTATATTTCCGACATAGCTTTTTATCTATATTGCAATAAATAAGGAGAGATAATGGAAAATCTAATTTTAGTAACATGCCCAAATTGTAATAATAAGTTCAATTTGGAAGATGGTTTACATCATGATATAATCCAAAATATTGAAGAGAAACTTAATACTCAATATCAGAGTAAATTTGAGCATTATGAAAGGCAATTAAAATCTTCAAATGATGAAAAGGAAATTGAAATTGCAAAAGTAAAAAAAGCTGAAAAGGATAATTTCGAACTTACGTTAAAGCTAATGAGAGAAACATTGCAAGATAATGTAGAAAAAGAGCGGGAAGAAAGAAAAAAAGAAAAAGAAGAGCACAAACGTGAAATTGCCGAAATGAAGGAGTTATTTAGTAAACAACTAATTGAAAGAGATACACAATTAAAAGCTCAATTATTAGATAAAGAGAATGAATTAAGTAGGTTAAAAGAAAATAATGACCAAATTGTAAAAGCGGAATTAGAAAAAAGAGAAGCTCTTATATTTGAAGCTAAAGACAAAGAAATTAATGAGTTGAAATTACAAACCCAAAGAACTCAGTTAAAACTTGAAGAAGCTCAAAATCAAATAAATCAAAAGAATGTGGAGTTACAAGGTGAGGCATTAGAATTAAAAATTGAAGAAATACTTACTTTGAAATATAAATCTGACGAAATTAGTTCAGTAAAAAAAGGGCAACTTGGTGCAGATATAACTCAAAAAGTAATGAGTAATGGAAGATATGCAGGTACAATTGTAATAGAAGTAAAATCTACAAAAGAGTTTAGTAAAGATTGGGTATCAAAACTTAGAACAGACATCTTAAAGAATAATATTGGCTTACCTCTGATAATTACAAAAGCATTTCCTAGGGATAGTCAAGATGAAAAGCTAATACAAATAGATGGAGTTTGGATAGTAAAACCAGATAGCGCAACTTTAGCTATTGATTTATTGAGACAGCAAATGATAAAGGTAAGCAATGCCTTGAATAGTCAAAAGAATATTGATAACAAAATGGAGAGATTATATGGATTTTTAATAAGTGATAATTTCTCTAATGTAACTAAGAATATTATTATTACTTATGAAAATATGGAAACAGAGCTTAATAAAGAAATGAATGCAATGCAACGTATTTGGAAAGGTAGGAAAGAACAAATAGAAAAACTTAAGCTAAATACGAATCTAATTGTAAATGAAATTTACAGTATTATACAAGAAAACAATGAGGAAGCTTTAGAAGCTTTAGATTCGATAACAGATGTAAAATTAATAGAGCAAAGTAGCTTAGATATTTAAAAATGGAAATCGAAAAATTATATAAAAATGAAAAGGTAATTTATTGCCAAAGCCCAATGGAATGGAGACAATGGCTTGAAAATAATCACGATAAAGAAAATGCAGTATTTATAGCTATATTTCATAAAGGAAGCGCTATTGAATCAGTTACTTATCTTGAAGCACTTGATGAAGCTCTTTGCTTTGGATGGATAGATAGTAAAATAAACAAAAGAGATGCACAAAGTCATTACCAATATTTTGCTAAAAGAAACCCCAAAAGCAATTGGAGTAAAGTAAATAAGGAAAAAGTAGCAAAGCTAATAGAGCAGGGTAAAATGGAAAAAGCTGGGTTTGCTTCCATTGAAATTGCAAGAATTTCAGGTACATGGGATGCTCTTAATGATGTAGATAATTTAGTATTACCTGAAGATTTGAGTAGTGAGCTAATTAAGTATGATAAGGCACTTGATAATTTTAATCAATTCCCAAATTCTGTAAAACGAGGTATATTAGAGTGGATATTTAATGCAAAAAAAGCAGGTACACGGTATAACAGAATACATCATACTGCAATATTAGCAAAAGATAATATTAGAGCTAACCAGTTTGTGAAAAAATAATGATTCACTATTTTAGCTACTCTTTAGACAACCATTGAATTGCAATAGCCCAAGCAAATTCAACATCATTAAATGACAAAGCTGTTTGGATTGTTTGCTCTACTTGAATTTGTTTTGCATCTAATAAATAGCAAGACATTTGTTTGTAATCTTTGTTAAGATAGGCAATATTAAAATCTTCTTTTATGAACTTAGTAGTTCTAATAGTTTGTAGGATTATATTTGCTTCTTCTTTGTTGGGAATAGAATCTACCATCGCTAATTTTGCAAGGTTACCAGCAGTTAATATTTGTGAATTTAACAACTTCTTTGGTAAACCATCAAAACCAATGCCTTTAATTAATCCTGGTTTTCTTAATTCAAATAAAGCATTTCCATTGGCTCTTGTGTAGAAATCTTGACCATTTCGACCAACTAAATCTATTAATTCAGGGTCAATCATACCATCACGCATTATTGCTTCTGAAATATGGAATTTCACAACTTCGCAAATTGCAAGATTGCCACTTCCAGCTTTTCCACCTAATTCAACCATTTGCAATAGTTTACATTCCATTTGAAAAGGGGCTTCTTTAACTCTTTTAGCTTTTACTATATCAGATTCTATTGCGGTAAATCCAGCTTTAATAAATTCATCTATATCACTTTCGTATTCACAAGAAGCTAAATTTATTTGGTCAACCATAGAATAACTTACACAATGTATAACACATTCTTTAGTTGCAACTAAATTTTCGTAGGTATCTTTAGTAATACCAGTCC
>VYMC01000255.1_pt1 | contig 10906 bp, 4 predicted proteins | sample 5115301 | NCBI WGS metagenome assembly VYMC01 (sample SAMN12291802, study PRJNA351875) | freshwater metagenome | isolation source: freshwater lake | place: USA: Michigan, Wintergreen Lake | collected 2013-08-08 | reverse complement strand
TGTACGAATTAATGACAAACTACCCTATTTATGTAGTTCTTGGTGTTGTTCTAATTATTTGGACGGTAATTTCGTCTTTTCTATTTCAAATTGATTCAAAACTTACAAGAATAGAAAAGTCTTTGAATTTAAATAAATCAAACTCTGGAGATGATAAATGAAATACATAATAGGACTCTTTTTAATAGCTGTGTTTGTAGGTATTGCCTTGCTTACTTTTGATTCATCAAAGATTGAGTACTCCGATTTTGCTTCAGCTACCTCTACAAAAGTTGTTCAAATTTCAGGTGCATGGGAAAAAGACAATTATACTGAATATGATAGCAAAAAGAATACATTCACTTTCTATATGAAAGACGATAAAAACAAAACAACGAAAGTAATATTTACAGGTTCTAAACCTAACAACTTTGACATTGCTCCAAGAATTGTAATAAAAGGTAAATTTCAAGGAGATACTTTTTATGCCAGTGAAATTTTAACAAAATGTCCTTCTAAATATCAGGGCAATGGAAATCAAACAATATAATTTATGATAGGTAAAGCATTAGTTTACTCAGGATTTTGCATAGCTATTGCTACAATAGTCCTATATTTATTAGCCACATTTAAAGATAAGAAATTTGAAAAGTTCGGCTCTTGGTGCTACTCTTTTCTAACAATCAATGTAGTTGCAATAGTTCTATACTTACTATCTCTAATCCTTTCACATAGGTTTGATTTTACTTATGTTTGGGAGTATTCATCAAAGGAATTACCAAATAATTTATTAGTAGCGACACTATATGCTGGACAGCAAGGTTCTTTCTTACTTTGGACTTTTTGGCTAAGTATAATTGGTTTTATTTCTATCCCTTATCTTAGAAAAAGAGGATATGAAGGTCCTACTATGATAGCATATACTGCTATAATTGGATTTCTTTTGTTCATCCTTATTGCGAAAACCCCTTTTGAAATGGTTTGGGAGTCATTTCCAGGACAAGTTAACTTTGGATTTGTTCCTCAGAATGGTAAGGGTTTAAACCCTGTTTTACAAAATTATTGGATTACTATTCACCCTCCAATATTATTCTTAGGTTTTGCATCTTTAGCTATTCCATTTGCCGTAGCAATAGGTGGATTTCTTAAAAATGATTTTCGAGGTTGGGTAAAAGTAGCTATACCATGGGCACTTTGGGCTTCTGGGATTTTAGGACTTGGCTTAATGCTTGGTGGCTTATGGGCATATGAGACTTTAGGATGGGGTGGATTTTGGGCATGGGATCCAGTAGAAAATTCGTCACTTTTACCTTGGCTTGCATCAGCTGCATTTGTTCATTCAGCTTTAATAAGCCGAAAAAATGGCTCATTGATAAAAACAAACTTTGTTCTAGCAATTCTTGGATTTATATTAGTACTTTATTCTTCATTTCTTACTAGAAGTGGCGTACTTGGAGATACATCAGTCCATTCATTCGTTAGCCCAGGACCAATAATTTACAAGCTACTATTAATCTTGCTTTGTCTATTTATAATAATTGGTATTGCTACTTTGTTTATCAAATTAAGAGCTATCCCTACTCAAAAAACAAATCAAGTTCTTAACTCTAAAGAGTTCTTAATTAATATTGGCTCAATTATCTTATTGTGCATTGCATTTATTGTATTCTTAGGTACAAGTTGGCCCATAATTGCAGAAATAACAGGAAAACAAAAAGCAAGTGTAGAGGCAAGCTGGTACAATCTATTGAATTTACCACTTGCGGTTATAATGCTTCTTACAAATGCTTATTCAATTTATGCAAGGTGGGGAAAATCAGAGAACTCAGCACTGATAAAACAGACAATAAACTTTATTGGAATATCTATACTGCTTACTTTAGTTACATACTTTTTTGGTGTAAAAGATTTCAAATTTATAGTACTTGCATTTAGCACTTACCTTGCTCTAATTACAAACTCTGAATTTATAATTAGCTCAATCAGAAATAACCCTAAAGCTACAGGTGCCTATCTTTCTCACTTTGGAATTGCACTTCTAATACTTGGTGCGATGGCAACTGGTGGTTACTCAGAAAAAAAACAAATTCGTTTAGAAGAAGGTAAATCTTCCAAATTTTTAGATTATAGTATCAAATTTTCAAGTAAAGAACAGATTGATAAGCAATGGCAAGATAGAGAGAAGTACAAATATACATTTGAAATAGATAAAAATGGAAGTAAAGGTACAGTTCACCCTATAGTTTACTGGAGTGATTTCAACGAAAGAAAAGCACCTTTCTTTGAACCTGGGATAAAAGCAGGATTTATGCAAGATTTGTATATTTCACCTTATTCAATAGAATATACTTATGATTATCCTCCGTCAATTCTACAAAAAGAAAATAAAGCTAAAATATCTGTAGATAGTAATTACCAAATCCAATTACTTAAGTTTGAAATGTCAGGTGCTAGAAATGGTGGTGAAGATGGTGCTTTGAAAGTTGGTGCAGTAGTAAGATTTAGTGGACTAAACAACTTTATCAAAGAAGATACAGTTTACGCATTCTTAGACCCTAAATCTGGATTAAATGTACCTATTTGGAAACAAGTAGGTAATTCGGAAATAGAAGTTGGCTTTATTCAGCTAATACCGGATAAACAAGATTTAAGTAAATCTAAAGCAGTATTTGCTTACAAGCAAAAAGGTAAAGACTTATTACCTCCTAAAGAAATTTTCGTATTCGAAGCATCTACAAAGCCATTCATCGCTTTGGTTTGGATTGGTACAATCTTTTTAGTAGTTGGCTTTATCTACTCTATTTTCAAGTATAGACTAGATTTCGTAACATTAGCTAAAGATAATAGTCCTTCTAATGATAATCAATTAGTAGATGCAGAAAATAGCTCAAGTAATGTAGATATTCAAGAAAATGAGAAGTAAGCTAAAGTTAATAGTATTTTTTCTTTTTCTTATATTGCCATTATTTTTTGGCGTATCTCAATTACCAGCTCCAATCTATTATCAGTATGAGGTAGAAGGGCAGATTATAAATGAGAATTCGAATGGTCGTTTGAAGAACCTAACAGTAGTACTTTTAGGAAAGCAAATAGGTGGTAGAAATTGGCTTCCTCTTCATGAATATACTTTTAGTAATACTGATTTACCAAATTTACCTGTTGCACTTTCTGATTCGTCAGGGAAATTTTTGGTAAGAATTGCTCCTACATTTGATAAATTGGATTCTATAATTCCTGCGATTGTGGTTGGTGAAAAAAGCTATGAGCTTGGTTCGGCAATTTATGTGAATCAAAATGATGCTAAAAAAATGACAAATAATTACATCTATTCTAACGAGAGTGGATGTAGTTGTGAAAATACAACTTCAAATGAAACAAAAATCTCTGGATACGTATTTACATATAAAGAGAAAAAAATTAGAACACAACAATTTTAAGGTTAATAATGAATAAAGTACTCATCATATTGGCTATACTTGCGGTAAATCTTATTGCATGTAATAGCAATGAGAATAAGGCACAAGCAGTGAGCGAACAAAAGCCTGCAAGTGCAAATGCTAACGTTTATAAAATGTATAGAGTGATACCTAATCCTGATAAAACAAAAGCAGTAGATTTTGAGTTTAAAGTAGGAGAGGATGTAAAAACATTTTCAGAGATGACGAAAGGTAAAGTAACTTTTATTAATTTTTGGGGAACTTGGTGTCCTCCTTGTAGAGCTGAAATACCAGATATTATCAAACTTCAAAATAAATATAAAGATAATTTAGTTGTAGTAGGATTGACTTTAGAAAGAGATAAAGACCCTAACAACGCTTTAAAGAAAGTAGCTGATTATTCTTCAAAAAATGGTATTAACTATATGAACATTATAACTATACCTGACATTGTTGAAGCTTATGGTGGAATTAATGCTGTACCAACTACTTTTGTAATCAATAAAGAAGGTGTTATTGTTGAGACTATTGTAGGTGGTGAAACTTTTGATAAGTTTGAAGCAATAGTAAAAAAATACTTGTAATGTTTTTTAAGTTGTAGGGCAAATTCAAAAAGTTTGCCCTATTAATATATACCGAATTTTACTACTTATTTTTAAATATAAAGCTTGGTCCACCCGGGTCAACGATTACCCCATTTCTAACTCCATCAGCATCTCCTATACCTCCATCTTCAAGGGATAAAGTAAATACTGATACTGTTTTGGCACCTATTTGCTCTTGAGTTAATACTGCTGTTGGCAAATCAATCCATCTCCCATTCGAAGCTAACTTTCTGTAAGTTGCACCCGTAAGAGCAGTTCCACCATGAAAATACAATTTCACTACAACACTATTTGCTATTACATTAAATGAAAACATTCCTTCAGGATAGCTGTAATTGCCATTATTTTCCTGACTCTTTATAGCTTTAGGTTGAATTATGTTTATAGCTTGGTCAGTTGTTGCGATTGTAACCATATTTTTAGATATAGAATTCAATGATATAACATTATTCTGAGCATAATCAGGTACACCATCATTATTGCCATCTCCATTATTTGGTGCTTGCTTTTCTACAAATGTTGGGATATCATCTTCATCTGCTGTGTAAATGATGTAATTATCACTATATGATATTCCATCACTATTTACTGCATAAGACCTTACATAGAATTTTGTAGCTCTTGCCAATCCAGTTATTGAGCCACTATATGAACCTAAACCAAAACCTATTACTTGATTATTACCATTTACTCTAGGATTTCTACTTGTACCCCACACTATACCTCTTTGAATAATTGGCTGACCACCATCAATAATTACTTCCGAGCTGAAAGTAATACTGTTATCACTCAATAAGTCTATAAAGTTTGTTTTTACAATACTAGAAGCATTAGTTGTAAATAGCTCCTGTTGTCCATAAGCTGTACCTGTTGAATTAGTTGCGTAAGCCCTTACATAATAATCAGTATTATAAGTCAAGCCAGTAATATTGGAGGTATAATCACTGCTACCACTACCATTATTTGTTTTAGTAGCAAGGGCTATTGTAGGATTGGAGCTTAAATCCCAGACAACACCTTTTGAAGTAATCGGGTCGTTACCATCGTTTGATACATCACCTCCACTTTCCGCAGTTGTACCGCCAATATTATAAGGTGTAATAGTAGTTAATGTTGGTATATTTAGAGTTGTAAATGTTACTTCATTGCCATAAGATACACCTGCCAAATTTATAGCATAAGCTCTTGCATAATAAGTTGTACCGAGTGATAACCCTGTAATGGTTGTAGAAAATGAAGTGGTACCACTACCTTCACTTATTGTGTTACTAACGTTTACTGTTGGATTACTTCCTAAGCCATAGACAATACCTTTTGACGTAATAGTAGCTCCGCCATCAGTTATACTTGTTCCACCTATTACAGCAGTTGTACCAGTCAAATTACTTATTGCAGTTGTTGTGATTGTAGGTAAATTTGCTAATGTAGTAAAACTAACCGCATTACCATAGTTACTTCCAACTGAAGATGTAGAAAATGCTCTTGCAAAGTAATTTGTATTTGGAGATAAGCCGCTTAATGTAGAACTAAAACTTGTATTGCCACTTCCATTTGTAAAAGTAAAGCTTGCATTGGATAAAGTGATTGAACTACTCGAACCAACAATTACACCTTTGCTTGTTATACTATTTGTAGTACAACCGTTGAAGTTAACATCGGTAACTGTGCTTACTATACCACCACTACTTGTAATACTTGAAACAGCTGATGTTATATAAAATGCTGGTATTGTTGATGGTGTGTATTCATAGAAGTCTTGTAAACCTCCAGCTCCAAGAGCAAAATAACCTTTATTATTAATTGAAAATACAGAATGTAATCTTCTACCAGCTACAGGAATGTTGTTTTTTCTATTCCATAAGTCTAAAGTTATATCATATTCCCAATTATCATTTTCATTAGACCCACTTTGCAATTCTCCTCCAATTAAATATGCCTTATTATTTATCGCCATTGATTGATAAACTTCTCTTTGATTTCCTGGGAAATCATTTTTTTGACTCCAGCTATTTAAGGCAATATTATATTCCCAAATGTCTGACTTAAATGTTATTCCATCTTGACCTAAACCTGCAAAAATTCTATTGTTAGAGCTAACAATAAATGGTGTTCTTCTTGCACCACCACCAAAATTGGCTTTTTGAGTCCATGAATTTGAACTTGGATTAAACTCATACCAGTCGTTATATACAATTGCACCTTGCCCCAAACCTGTATAAATTTTATTATTTACACTTACAGCGGCAGTATATCTTCCTGAGCCTATAAAATTTGCTTTAGCAGTCCAAGTATTAGATGAAGGATCATACTCCCAAATATCAACTTCAAATGAAGCACCATTATAACCTAAACCAACATAACCTTTATTATTTGCAGATGCTGCAATTGCACCAAATCTTGCTGTACCTCCAAAATTTGCTTTTTGTTCCCAAGTATCTTGAAAAATATTATATTCCCAAGTTTCATTAGTTGCCACACCACTTCTACCTGTAGAAATATAAATCCTATTATTAATCACAAATGGTGCAGCTACATCTCTACCACCTCCCCCAAAATTTGCTTTTTGTACCCAAATATCACCAGCACTTGCTGTAGTGGTAAATGTTTGTGTAACACCATAGCTAGTACCGGCACTATTTGTGGCATAAGCTCGGACGTAGTAAGTAGTACCTGGGCATAATGAATGTAGATAAGGAGTATATGAACCCAGGCCTCCAATATTTGCACTAATTCCTTCATTTGAGATAATACTTGGGTTACTACTTGAAGAAGACCAAACTAAACCAGCAAGAGTAACTGTTCCACCACCAGCACTTGTTACATTTCCACCTGATTGTGCTGTTGTTGTAGCAATATTAGTAACTGAATTAGTTGAAACTGTTGGTAAATCTATAAGCGTTGTGAAACTTACCGCATTACCATAGTTACTTCCAACTGATGATGTAGAGAATGCTCTTGCAAAGTAAGTTGTATTAGGAGATAAGCCGCTTAATGTAGAACTAAAACTTGTATTGCCACTTCCATTTGTAAAAGTAAAGCTTGCATTTGATAAAGTGATTGAACTACTCGAACCAACAATAATACCTTTACTTGTTATACTATTTGTAGTACATCCATTGAAGTTCGCATCGGTAACTGTGCTTACTATTCCCCCGCTACTAGTAATACTTGAAACAGCTGATGTTATATAAAATGCTGGTATTGTTGATGGGGTGTATTCGTAAAAGTCTTGTAATAAAGAAGAACTTGAATTCCAGCCAGTACTGATATATCCTTTTTTCTCAGTACTTACTGTAATAGCATATCTTCTATTACTTCCTGAAAATGTTTGAATTAATTTCCATGTATTTGTAATAGATTCAAATTCATAAAAGTCAGTGAAGTAATTAGCTCCAAAATGCCCTAGTCCAGCATAAACTTTCTTACCAATTGTAAAAGCAGAAATACCATTTCTACCACCACCAATGTAATTTGCTAATTGACTCCAAGTATCAGTAGTTGGATTATATTCCCAAAAATCATTTACTTCAACTGATACATTAGTACCACAGCCAACGTAAGCACGATCAGAAGTTGCACATGAAAACATATTTTGTCTTGTACCACCACCATAATTTGATTTTTGTATCCATGAGTTTAAAGTAGGGTCATATTCATATAAATCATTATAATTAATTACCCCATTAGAACCCATCCCAACATATCCTTTATTATTTATAGTCCAACCAGTAGCAAAGTACCTCGCTGCTCCAGGGAAATTAGCTTTCTGTGTCCAAGAATTTGAGTTAGGTTCATACTCCCACCAATCTGATTTATACACTACTCCATCAAAACCACATCCAATATACCCTTTGTTTCCAATGGCTAATCCAACCGCAGAAGCTCTTACTCCTCCACCATAGTTGGCTCGTTGTGTCCAAACGTTTGAATATGTATCAAACTCCCAAAAGTCATCTCTATTACTACCATCACCACCAGTTCCTACATAACCTTTATTGCCAATTATAAAACTTACTGCTATATATCTCGCTGTTCCCCCAAAGTTTGCTTTTTGTACCCAAATATCACCTGCTGATGCTGTAGTAGTAAATGTTTGTGTAGCACCATAGCTTGTACCTGCACTATTTGTGGCATAAGCTCGAACATAGTAAGTTGTGCCCGGACAGAGTGCGTTTATTGTTTGAGTAAAAGAGCCAGTACCTGAACTATTTGATGTAATTCCGTCATTACTTGAAGTAGTTGGAGTATTACTTGAAGCTGACCATACAAGTCCTCGAGCAGTAACTGTTCCACCGCCATCACTTGTTACGTTGCCACCACTTGAGGCAGTTGTAAATGAAATTGAACTAATAGCTGTTGTTGTAATAGTAGGTGCAGTTACTAAAGTTGTAAAGCTACTTGCGTATCCATAAGCTGTACCTTGTGATGTTGTTACATAGCTTCTTACGAAATAAGTAGTCCCACCTGATAAGCCACTTAAAGTTGTACTATAATTACTTGCCCCTGCTCCATTAGAGAATGTTGCTGTGGCTGTTGATAATGTTACTGTTGCACTTGTACCAACTACAACACCTTTATCAGTTGGAGTCAAAGCTGTACCACAACCATTATAATTAGCATCAGCAGTATTTGTAACTACAGCTCCTGTTCCACTAATGCTCCCTATGCTTCCATTGTATGTTTGAATTAATGATGGGGTATATTCGTAGAAATCTTGTTGTCTTGTACCATTTGTTCCTAAACCAATGTATCCTTTCGAACTAGTAGAACTACCTACAGCACTTTCTCTGGAAGTACCAGTAAATGCTGACTTAACATTCCAATTGTTTAGTGTTGCATCATACTCCCAAGAATCTAAAACATATCCACTTCCATTATATCCACTAACAATGTAACCTTTATTTCCAATTGCAAAACTAGTAGCACTACCTCTGTTTCCACTTACGTAACTAGCTTTTTGCAACCAAGTATTAGAAGTAGGATTATATTCCCAAAAGTCATTTCTATAACTAGATGTACTATTCGAATAACCAAAACCTACATAACCTAAATTATTTATAACAAAACTTGATGCTAAATACCTAACACCACCACCAAAATTTGCCTTTTGTGTCCATGAATCTAAACTTGGGTCGTACTCCCATATATCTTGGTAATCTGTACCAGTGGTTATACCTAAACCCATATAACCCTTAGTTCCAATACTAAAAGCTATATTATGCTCTCTTACAGCTCCACCAAAATTTGTTTTTGCAGTCCATACATTTGTTAAAGAATTGTATTCAAAAAAATCTTTTGAGGTACTCAATGTACTTAAATATCCGCAACCAATATAACCTTTAGTTCCTATACTGAAACCTGCAGAAGCTTTTCTACCAGTTCCTATGAAATTTGCTTTTTGTGTCCAAACATTTGAATAAGTATTATATTCCCATAAATCATTATTTATAGTGCTATTATCTTGACCAGTTGCAACGTAAATATTATTGTTTATAGAAAATACAGCTGTTCCATTCCTCGCTGTTCCCCCAAAGTTTGCTATTTGTACCCAAATATCACCTGCTGATGCTGTAGTAGTAAATGTTTGTGTAGCACCATAGCTTGTACCAGTACTATTTGTGGCATAAGCTCTAGCATAATAAGTTGTGCCTGGGCAAAGTGCGTTAATTGTTTGAGTAAATGAGCCAGTACCTGAGCTATTTGATGTAATTCCGTCATTACTTGAAGTAGTTGGAGTATTACTTGAAGCTGACCATACAAGTCCTCGAGCTGTTACACTTGTACCTCCATCACCTAATACATTTCCACCAGAAGAAGCACTTGTTGTACTTATACTAGTAATTGCAGTAGTTGTAATAGTAGGTTCAGAGTTGGGTAGATATGAGTACATATCTTTAACATTGCTAATTCCATTATAACCATTTGTTAAATAAATAACATCATTAACAACAAAAGAGCCAATGTCACTTCTTGTACCGCCTGTGTAATTTAATCTTGCAGTCCAAGTATTTGCACTTATATTATATTCATACCAGTCTTGTAAAGCTGAACCATTACTTCCTAATCCAATGTATCCAAAACTAGAATTTGAAGCACCAACTCCTTCTCCTCTTATTCCTCCACTAAAATTTGCTTTTGCTGTCCAAGAATTTAAATTTGGATCATATTCATAAAAATCTTGTTTATAACTACCATCAAACCCTGTACCTACATATAATTTATTATTAAAACTAAAACCTGATGTGCCCATTCTTGCAGAGCCTCCAAAGTTTGTTTTTGCAGTCCAAGTATTTAAGCTCGGATCATACTCGTACCAATCTTGGTAAAAAGTTATACCATTCCAACCTGTACCTAAATATCCTTTTGTAGATGAAGCCAAGCCGATAGCATTTCTCCTAATTGCACCCGGAAAACTTGTTTTTTGAGTCCAAGTATTTGTACTTTGATCATATTCCCAAAAGTCATTTAAATTATTACTAGCATCTTGACCAGTTCCTACATAAGCTTTGGTTCCTATTACAAATGAAGATGCTTCTTGCCTAGCAGTTCCACCAAAATCAGCTTTTTGTGTCCATTGACAAGTGCTTGGGTCATATTCCCAAATGTCTTTGAAATATGTAGAATTATAACCCAATCCTAAATAACCTTTGCTACCAATTGAGAAGGCAATTGGGTCAGTTCTTCCACTAAGTGGAAAGTCAGACTGTCTAGCCCAAGTACCACCAGTTTGGGTAGTAGTAAAAGTATATTCAGGTCCGTAGCTTGTGCCTTGGGAGTTGGTAGCATAGGCACGATAGTAATATTGAGTGCCTGCTGTTAATCCAGTTATTGAGCTAGTAAAAGAACCAGTACCAGTGCCATCTGTTGTTTTGGTAGCAAGTGCTA
>VYMC01000244.1_pt2 | contig 10932 bp, 1 predicted proteins | sample 5115301 | NCBI WGS metagenome assembly VYMC01 (sample SAMN12291802, study PRJNA351875) | freshwater metagenome | isolation source: freshwater lake | place: USA: Michigan, Wintergreen Lake | collected 2013-08-08 | reverse complement strand
AATACCAAGTGGAGATAAAATTGGTTATACCCTTCAATTAACATATCAAAGTGGAACCAAACCAAACGATGAAGCAACTTGGGTTGGCTATGGCTGGTCACTTAATCCTGGTGCAATCGTTAGGCAAGTTAAAGGTTTTCCTGATGATTTTGATGGGGTTAAAGTAGACGTTATAAGTAAAACGAAACCTGCTATAAAAAAAACAAGTACTAGTGTTATAAATACGGAAATATATAGTTACGACAATATCATCCTCAATGGTCTTAGGTTTGAATCTTCATTTAGTAATGTAACAGGTTATTCCTCAAACTTTGGAATAAGTACATCTATGGAGTATAAGAGTGTGCCATTTAATTCAATCTCATTAGATATGGATAATAATGGACAAATAAAAGGAAATGCAGGTGTTAAAAAGCAATTTTATGAAGATGTATTTAGCTTTATAGGTAAAATTGATAATACAAAATGCAAGTTTATTAGTGATTTGTATACTAATGTGTCAAAAAGTAAATACAGACAATATATAGAAGGTTTTACAAATTCAGCAATGTCTCATTATCAGCATTTAGATTACGGTTTAAGCTTGCCAACATTTTCACTTAATAGTGGTAAAACTACTTCATTAGTTATTAGACCTACACTAGGTATGATTAATGGAGCAAAAAAGTCAGATTATTCACTAGGGGCTGTAAGTTATAATACTTCTAAAACTGATTTTATGCCTATTGAAGAAGAACTACAATTCGGATATATGTATACTGGGAAGGGGGTAAAAGAGCAACAAGATAGTTATGAGGATACTAAAAAAGCTGTACTTCTAGACTACTACAATGAAAAAGAGTCTGGTTTGGGAGTAAGAACCGAAAATTTACCGATCCCATTTAGTAACGCTGATTTGTTTTTAGTTTCTGGTGAAGGTATTGGAGGCAGTTTTAGACTTTATTCTAAGAAAATGGGTATATTTTATCCCAATAAGGTGAAATATACTAATACTGCTTGGCAAGCTAATCCAGATTTGGGTCTAAACAACGGAACTGGAAATCCACTATTTAGTATCGGAGCAGATTTGGCATTGTTTCATCAGAAGGACGTTTTGTCAGGATGGGATGGATCAGGGAAATATGGATTCTGTACGGATATAATGGATGAAAATTATATTTCTGAGGAAAACGAATGGTATGATATGGACTATGGAATTAAAGAAAAGTTTGAAGTCAATTTGAATTACCCGCATAGTAAAGATTGGGAAAAACATAAGGTTTATAATGTTGATCGTACAAGAGAAAATGTATACTTGAATGAGAATTATTTCTTCAAGTTTGGAAATGACCTTACTTATAAACAGACATTTACCACCAAACAGCCTTGGGAAAATTACGGACCAGAAAGAACAAAAGAATTGTTCTCTCCGCTTAATGTAGATATAAGTTTCTTGGAAGGGCTTCAATTAAAAGGTAATAACTCGGTTTCTGCAATTTTAAATCATGGAGAAAGAGTTCCTAGGACTTCTTATATCTCTTGTACTCTATTTGGTGACTATTATAAAGAAACAAATGGACTAATTAAATATAGAAATGACTTTAATTATACTTCAAGCGGTAATGATATAATTACAAGCGGATTCAGCAATACAATTGGTTGGACACAAAGTAGCGATCAATTACCAAATGATGGTAGACTCAAAGAATTTAAAATAGTTAATAATAAAGGTGCAACTTATTATTATTCATTACCAGTTATGAATTATGATGAGAATGAATATTCTTTTAATGTTAATGAAAATATGATGAAATATGGACAGATAGTTAATGGAGATAATTATATATTCAATAGTGACAATGGTAATCAAGGTAATATAACTCCTTATACTTGGGAAGGATTTAATGCTAATGGAACCTATGGTAAATTAAAGAAAAATCCTCATAAATATGCAAGTACTTTCTTGCTCACTCAGATAAATAGTGAAGATTATGTCGATTTAACTTTAGATGGACCCACTCCCGATGATGTTGGTGACTATGTGATTTTTCATTACAGAAAAGCTACTTCAGATTATAAATGGAGAGAACCTTATGTGGGGATGAAGTACCTAAAAAATAGTCTAAGTGATTCACAAGATGACATCTTAATGTATACTGAAGGAAAAAAAGAGCTTTATTATTTAGAATCTATAGAAACTAAGACACATGTGGCTGTTTTTATAACAAATCTATTAAATAGAAATATAAATGGGACAACAATTGAATCAGAAGTTAAATATGAATATGATCCTAAATATGAAAATGAATTTCAAGGGTCAGGAGTTATTAGAAAAGATGCATTCCCTGCATATAGTTCACAAATTAGTCTATCAGATGAAATAAGATCATTACAAGATAAGCCTGGTCCAAATTTTTGGCAAAATAACCCCATGCAATACCTAGAAAAAGTTCTGCTATTTCAAAAAGATGTATCGCTTACAGCCTTAAATGAAAAATATGTTGGGGATAAAAGAAAAATAAAATTATCAAAGCTATTGCAAGTTTCAAATTTAGCTTATGATGAAAATTACCCATTGTGGTCAAATTTACCAAACTCTAAGCTTAGATCATTACCATCTACAGAACGTTACGGCAAATTAACACTTAAAGAGTTTTGGATTGATAAAGAAGAAGTTAAAGAACCATATGTATCAAAGTATAAATTTGATTACAAGTATAATTCAATTGGGAATAATAACAATTTTGGTATAACTCCTCAAACTGAAGCTGATTATCCAAAATACAATCCTTTGAACATTAATGCTTGGGGTGAATATGAAAAGAAATTCGAGGGTAGTGCAAGTTGTGCAAACTATTCTGATAGCGAGATTTCTTATGGTATAAATAGATCTAATCAAATGACTAAGCTTTACGATCCTGCTGCAAATAATTTAAAAATGATTCAATTCCCAGGTGGTTTACAAACCCATATCCATTATGAAGAAAACTCGTATTCATATGTTCAGAATAGAAATGCTAATCTATTCTTTAAGTTAAATGATGTAAGTGATGAGTACTTAACACTAGCAGGAATTCCCTTAACTAATAATAAGCATAATGTAGTTCGTTTTGATCTGTTTGAGACATACGGAAGTTATCAAGGGCTAACACAAACTGAAAAGGATAATTTATCCTCTAGATATGTCGATTGGCTTAGAAGTAGATTAATAAATAAGAAAGTTTATTACAAATTTCTTTATAGACTTGCTCATGATGCATCTACAGATAAAAAAGATTATCGCTATGATTATATAGATGGGTACTTTAGTGTTAAAGCAATAGATGGAATAATAATTCAAGGCAAAAATATTATTGAAATTAAAATGAACGAAGATATCCCTTATCAGAAATGTAAATATGTTGTAAATAATAATAAACTTGGACTCATTAATATTGGTAGTAATTGTGAACCTTGTAGCAGTTCAACAGCACGACAAATTATTACTCAAGGTGATGTAGATAATTTGTTGCTTGATTATAATTTGAATTTACTAAAACTATCTTCTCCATATTCTAGTATTTGTAATGAAGTAGTTCCTAATAAATCATACATTAAACTGCCTATTATGGATTTCTTCCCTAAGTATGGAGATGGAATTAGAGTTAGAAGAATTTTGAAAGTAGATGAATTTGAAGTAAATGCTGAAACAAAATACAATAATAATACTGGTAAAAATCAGATCAAAGTAACTGGTAATGAATATTTTTATGGCGAAGATACTATTATAGGTCTCAAAACATTTCATAAGTCATATGGAGTTGCAACCAATGAACCCCAAGCATTAAGAGATGAAAATCCTCTTAAAGAATTTCATGCTAAAATTGGTCAGAATAAAAGAAGTGGATTAAATGCAATGACACTAAATCTTAGTGGTGTTGGCTATCAAGAGGTTTCAGATGATTTTAGAGAATCTGAGGGTCCTTTCTGTGAGTCTGTTCTTCCTGGAGCAAATGTAAATTATTCAAAAGTTATAGTAGCTTCAATAAACAATTCCAATAATTTAAGTATTCCAAATGGATTATTAGGAGTTGACAATTCTCAGAAAAAACGAAATGATAATAATATCTTAGTAAAAGAATATTTTACAGTGAAAGACTATCCTTTTGATATGGAATACACCATCAAAAGTGGTTATTATAATAACACAAATAGCAGGGTTGAACAAAAAGTAAAAGGTTCTCATTATGAACCAATCAAGGGGAGAGAGAAAGAAGATGCTACTGCCCTTATGAATTCGGCAATTGATCAAGGGTTAAGTGCTTTAAAGTATAGTGTGAGAACTGGCTTAAGTTCTGAAGAGAACCTCAATAGTGTGAGAACTGGCTTAAGTTCTCAAGAGAATCTCAAAGGTGATGATTTAAGTATAGGTATTGGGGCTTCTTACAATGCAGAAAGTTTTGCTCAATCATATCAGTTTATAATCAATAATATGCATGGACAAGCTAAAAGTGTAGCAAGTTACTCCGCTCCGGATATGAAAAATAAGGAAACTTGGGTAGAGGGTTCAAATACCAAGTATGAATATTATCAACCTGGAGAAGCAGTGCCTATAGTTGAAAATTACGAAGATTTAGCTATTTCAAATGCAAAAGATATAAAGTACGATTGGCTTGGTTTAACAGAAGAATTTATAAATGAATCACGAGAACTATCAAGTATTAGCTATAATCCTAGACTTGATCTTGAAGCTAATATTATTAGTGCCCCTCCTTATGTTGTTCCTACTTTCGGACTCAATTTTAACTTTAAATATAGTTCATACAGATATTTTGTATCAAATAAAGTGATAAATCTACCAGCTCTAGTTAAATCTGTGAAAACTACTACAAAAGGACTTACTAAAGTAACAGATAATGTAGCTTTTGACCCTGTTTCTGGAACTGAAGTCGTTCGTAGGACTAATAGCACAAATTCCTCGGAGAGTAAAAATTACTTAAACGATGCTTACTATAGCTTTGATATTAAATCACATTGGACTTCTAATAAGGATAAACCTCTTTTTGAAAATGCTGACCTTAAATATCATAGCTTTGTTGATTATAGTTATAATACTACTGACCCAAGGTTTAATTCTGATAAACAAGCACACCCTTTTAATCTTTTTTTATCTGTTAGTGGAAGTGATTATACTTTAAAAGTTGATCCTTCACTTAACAGAAGTAATAGAGCAAGTACAAGCAAATTGATTAATAACTTAGAAGTAAATGATTTAATAATTGTAAGGTTGCTTACAGAAATTAACTCTAATGCAATAAATGGTTATAAACGTAATAATTATATTTTCAAAGTTAAAGATAACTTCAATTATGGTGTAAAATTAGAACCAGTGGGTAAAAATGTTACTAGTTTCCCTAGTGGAGATGTGTATGTGGATGTTGAAAAAGTAGTATCTAGTAGAAAAAACAATATTGCAAATAGTGTTGGGCAAGTCAATCTGTTCGGTTTAGAGCTAATTTCTAATACGGATTATCCAAGTAACTTAATACACTATGTCGCTAAAGACGTTTCTCAATATCCTACAAATCTAGTAGAAGAAAATGAATTAACCTTGGCTAAAATTAACTTGGTCAATCAGTTAAATTCTAATCTAAAAGATTGGCTAACAAATTTACCTATAACTCCTCCTATACAAAATATGGATATTAAATATTATTTTGATGAAATGCCATTAGCAACCACAGCAAGTTCTAACTTACTTGCAAATCCCAATCAACCTGCTACTTCTTTGCAAATTAAAAATAATATTAGCAATTGTGAAGCTCTTACGGCAAAAATAGAAATCAAAGCGAACCTTTATAAAATGTATTACTACAATTGGGATGAGAGTATTAATGGAGGTATAGGAGGTATTTCAGGTATATCTCCCTCAAATAACGTTGTCAAGTTACAGCATTCTGGAGGAATTGGAAACTACACAATATACAATGTAATTATTGAAGCTCAAAATAATCAGTTTACTCCACCTCTTACACAAAGGTTTAATTCATTAGTTGCACTTAGAACTTCAAGTTCTGGTGGTCCTTCAGTGATAATTCCTAAATTCAAACTTACAAATAATCATAAGATTGTATTTGATATGTTGAATTTTAGCAATACTTTGGAATCAAATTCCAGTAATATTCCGAGTAACTCTATGCTAGAACAAGGGGCTGAATTACTGGGTATAGAAACTCCTTATAGAAGCTTTGTAAACTCGTTGAAATTTGCAGAATGGAATAAATCTTGGAGCAATGAATTGGATGTTTTTAGATTCTGTGAAGATTCACAATTTGATAATATTCTCTTATCAGATAGAGTTCTATCTATGAGTTCTTCTTCTATCAGCAATACTTTTACTCCAGTTGATGACAAATTTAAATATATCGATAATATTAACTCGAATTCTGCTATTAAAAGAGAAATGTTTAATAAAATAACTAAAGATTACCTTCCAAGTTTTGTAAAGCATTCATATATCTTCACCAATGAATTTAATCAGAATGAAAATAAACTCCTCGAATCATACTTACAGCCAGAACAAAACAATGAACTCTTAAGTGAAACTGCAAATATAGGTAATGTAAATAAAAATCATCTAGTAACAAACTTTCAATATGCCGGCGTATTAAAAGGAAATGTAAGGCTCTATGATTGGAGTAACAGTGCAAAAAATAAAGCATATTGGGTCGAATCCTCTGAGAATTTTCCTACAAAATCAGGAATTGTAAATACAGTAAAGGATATTAATGGCATCAAATCAGGTATCGTTTACGATAATTATTTTGCCACGATACCGACCATGGAAATTAGGAACGGCGATCCGAACAACTCTTTCTTTGAAAGTTTTGAGTATGCAAATTATTTAAATCCTTATGAGTTTCCAGAAATTGAAAGTATAGAAAAACATACAGGTAGTTATTCTTTGAGAATTGGAATTGGGTTTAATTACTATTTTACACCTTCATTTGCAAAGCCAATTAATCCAAGTACTGGTGGTAAGTACCTCGTTACAATGTGGGTAAAACCTTACGGTGTTAATAGTTCTAACACAGAATGGGTATCAACTAATAAGATAAATGGTTCAATAAAGAAGAAAACCTTAGCTGAACTCCAATCTTTACCCTCAACTTTACAAGAATCTGCTAGTTCAACAGTATTTGAATTTACATTAAAAGAGAAAGTACAAGATTGGTATTTATTTGAAGCAACAGTTGATATCCCAAATATAACTGTTGATGATTATTTAAAGGTAGGAATCAATTTCCCTAGTCAAGTTAACATTGAACATCAAGGTATATATGTAGATGATCTCAGATTTACTACTTACGATTCCGATGTAACTTCCTACACAACTGACTGGAAAGATGGAATGAAAATAAAAGCTGTTTTCGATAATAATCACCTTCCAATTAAGTTCATCTACAACGAAGAAGGAGAGTTAAAGAAGAAGGTCGCTCATACTATTAGAGGTGTAAAAACAATAAGTGAAAGCAATCAAAACACAGTGAAATCAATCAGGTCATTTGTTACGAATACTGGGGGGTCAGGTGGAGGTACTCCAGGAGGTGAATTGAGAGCAAAGCCTAATAATCCTCTAGAAATGAATGCTTATGATTATCAGCAATCTAATAATTTAGAAGGAAGTCAATACTTAATTGATAGTATATCTAATATAAATGGTTTTAATCAGAATGTAGAATTGGATAAAATTGATACAAAGAAACAAACTAATCTTCACAATAGTAAAATAGGAAAATTAGTGCGTTCCAGTGGCGATTCAGTAATAAATTCTCAAATACAAAATACAATTGATACTATTACCAAGAAAAAAACTGAAATACAAAGAGCAAATAGTAGTTTTGGTGGCAAAAATAAAATCTTAAACAATGCAAAAGAAAGCATGCAAAATAGAACCAATGCTGTTACTGGATTACCAGCCACAGAAGAAAAACAAGAGAATAAACAAGACTTATTCGAGATTAAAGGCAATAAACTCAAATATAACATAGTTGATACACTTATAAATAAAAATTATCGGGATCTAAAAAAAGATACTCTTCAACCTAATGGGATAAAAAGAAATGAAAAATAATAGATTTTTATTCTTCGGTGCAAAACTTGTTTTATTTAAAGTGTTACTAATGCTTTCATGTTTAAATATATTTGCAGACTATAACTATAGTTTCGTAATTGGTAGAGGTAGTAATTACTATTATAATGATAGCATTGTTTCTCCTTATCAAGTTAAATACTTTTCTTATGCTAACGATATGATAACACATTATTTAGATAGCAAAATAGTAGTAAAGACATATAATACAAGTGGGAGCATTTCTAAAGTAAGAACTTTTGGAATTGATTTTAACTTACCAAATTTAAGACTACTAAATAAGTCAAACTATTCAGAAGATAATCTCCAAACTAAGTTTATGGGAGATAGTGTCACATTAAATGAATTTAAGGTCTTCAAGAGAATTGAGTATAAAGATACCATCAACGAAAATAATTTTATATTAAATTATGAAAATAACAAAATGAAAATATATTTAGATTTTGTTAACTCGAAATTTATAAGCTCTTTCTATTTGAAATTTACTGGTGTTGATAGTCTGATCAAAAATAGTGATTCTACTGTAACTATAAATACTTCAAACGGAAATCTAAAAATTGATAAACAGTTAGTAAATTTGATAGATTCAAATGGTATATTCACTAACAATGTTTATATAGAATACTTAGTAAATAATGATACTTTAAGATTTTCTAGTATATCAGTTGATACTAATAAATCTTTAATTACAGATGAACAATTCTTTATAGATCATAAGAAACAATCACTACTTTCAAGTGATGTCAATGATTGTAAAATTCATCAATTTGAAGTTGATAATAGTGATGCTAAGTATGTTATAAATTCTAATGTAATAAATAATAATTATATGCCAGGCTATACTAGCAGTAGCTTAACTATTGACACAGTTAGGAAGGTAGAATTATATAGAATTTCTAAACTCTACAGTATTTCAAATTTTAGTAAAAGTAATATTTTCGGATACGTTTTTGACTCCATTGGAAAAACTGAGTTTACTGACTTTAAATTTTCTAACTTTAATAATTTGACCTTAATTGGCTTTACAAATAATCCAATCGGTGGCTTGTATAAAACAGTGCTTTTAGATAGTGGTAACTATATTGATTTTAAAGCTCAAAAAGTCAATAGCTTTATCATGAAATTTGACTTTGATTGTAAGTTAAAATATTCAAATTACATAAACTTTGTACAAGGCTCAAATATATATGCCAATAGTTATATTAATGAAAATTATTGTGATTTTATTGTAGGCTATGTAGATAGTTTAACTAATATTGATTCTTTAAATGTTGGATTCAATAGATCAAGTAATAAAAATTCTGTTGCCTTTCTTCAATATTATAATCACAAAAAAGAGAAATCGAAATACTCATTTATTTCTTCCATTATAAATGGTGAACTTACTACTTTCTCTCACATTAGCTCAATTAGAAAACAAAATAGTTCACCACTACTTTTGATTACTGGTACTACGAATTCGAGTGGAACATATTTCGGGACTAGTAATTGGAACAAAAGTAATCAAACAAATGCAGTATTTAATTGTATTGTCCCTTTGTTTATTGACACAATTTACAGATTGACTAAAATAGATGGTCTCGGTGAAGAAGGGAATTTTAACACTAAAAATGATTATTACAAGAACAAAAGCTTTAGCTTTAAACCTAATAACAATACCTATGTGTGTTTTTTATCTAATTCTAATAGTTTTAATAATCAAGATACTTCTATGTACACTAACAATAAAATTAATGATATATCAATACCTACTATAGCTCGTATAAACGATTCCTCAAAAGTCAATAAAATTCTTTATTTAAATTCTGACTCAAACCATACAGAATTAAACTTTGAAAAGACTTTAGGAGGTTTTACAATTTTCTCCAACACAAAAGGTAAGGTATATTGTAATTCATCAAATACATTAAGTTATTCAGATACAACATATAGCTCAAGTTTTACTAACTCAGTTGTCACTTATATAAATGACGATTTGTCCTTGTCTACTTTGAACAATATGGTAGTTTTTGCTCCCAAATATTTCAGCTTTGTTAAAGGTAATTCAGGAGATATTATGGCTAAGTCAATAAAAATATACAATGGAAACCTGTATTTCGGGTGTAATGTGAAATCGCAGAATTCTTTTACTAAATTAAATCAACTTATAAATGGTGATAATACCTTAGGTAATTGGGATTCACAGTTAACAAGAGTTTATCTATATGAGTAACATTATTAAGGTATCAATAGCAATTGCTTTGGCAACAGCCACTCTACTTTTAGGTGAAAGTAGTCCGAAAAGTATAGAGATGTCTTTTGTTAATAGTTTTAACAAAGTAAATTTACTAGACTCTACCGTTTGTTTTGAAGTTATCAAACTAACAAAAGTTGTTAGTAAGTCAGATACTTCCATTTTCATTGATACTACAAAATTTTATTTATATAGATATTATTCTAAACTTATAAGTAAAGAAAAAGAATCATATTACTTCGATGATATTGCAGTAGATATAAATAATAAAGAAAAACAAATTACTGTTTTCAATAAAGCAATCAATCGAAATGGTGAAGATATTATTAGTACTTTCGATTTAATCGGATTAAAGAATTACAGTACTACTAATGATACTGTAGTTATGATTAAATATACTTCTGAATGTAAACCACCTTTAGATTGTAAAGTAAAAGAATACCACTTTTGTAAAAGTACAAATACTTTGGCTAAAATAAAATCTGTTTTCAAAGAAAAATTGTTTACAAAGTTTATAGAGTTAAATATTACTCAAAACAAAATTGTAAATGACTTTACAAACATTAAAAATGTGTTTCTGAATGGCAAA
>VYMC01000252.1_pt1 | contig 11023 bp, 8 predicted proteins | sample 5115301 | NCBI WGS metagenome assembly VYMC01 (sample SAMN12291802, study PRJNA351875) | freshwater metagenome | isolation source: freshwater lake | place: USA: Michigan, Wintergreen Lake | collected 2013-08-08 | reverse complement strand
AAAAGTAGGTGTTGATATTATTCGCCGCGCTATTGAAGAGCCACTTCGCCAAATAGTTACAAATGCTGGCGATGAAGCATCAGTTGTGCTAAACAAAGTAAAAGATGGTTCTGGTGCATTTGGTTACAATGCTTACAATGGTCAGTATATTGACTTATTTGAAGCTGGTGTTATTGACCCAACTAAGGTAAGCCGTGTAGCTTTAGAGAACGCAGCTTCTGTATCTGGTTTACTACTTACTACAGAATGTACTATAGTTGATAAACCATCTAAAGAATCACCAATGCCTGCTATGCCTGGTGGTATGGGTGGCGGTATGGACGGAATGTATTAATTTACTGATAGTACTTACTAAATCTGAAAAAAGCCCCAATTCAGCAATGAGTTGGGGTTTATTTTTTTATAGTTATAACAAAAATTGAAATCAATTTTTAAGCTTTAATGTTATCACTTATATTCTCTCTAAGTGCTTCTTTTCTAACCAACCCTCAAAGCCATTGGCTAAGCGGACTTTAAATAAATTTTCTTTCTCTTCTAAGATAACTACCTTTGTTCCAATATGAAGCTCTGCTGTTATACTAGCTGTAATATTACTATTCACTTTTAATGGACTTATAGCTACTACTATAATAGCAGAATTTGGATTCAATTCATAGCTATAACGTGCATAAGCATAAATAAAGCTAATTAGAAAAAAGACTATAGCTGAGTTCATTATTATGAAGATTAAGAATTTCCACCTTTGAAATATAGTCATCGAATATAGCAAATAGCCAATTGATGCAAAAAATAGAAAGCCAAATGCTAAAACTGCCCAACCATCACTTGGTAAGCTATCTCTTAATTCTATGAAAAAGCTAATAACAGGAAACCCTGGTAATTCTTCTATTTTATCTTGCAGTTTCCCTTTTAGAATATCATAATTATTCTTTACCAAACTATTATTCGGCTCTATAAGCAATGCTCTTTCATACCATAATGCTGATTTACCGTATTCATTCAATCTGTAATATGAGTTTGCTAGATTGAAATATAGCTCAGAAGATTTATACTTTTCAGCTAATTTAGAATATATTTCGACAGAATTTGTATAATTCTTTTTATTGAACTCTTGATTAGCAATATTGAATTCTTCCTCAGCTGTATTCGAATAGGAGTATGAGAAAGCCAATATTATAATGAAAATCAATCTTATCATAATAGCTCCTCAAATTTCACTATTATATCATTAGTTTTCAAATATAATTCCTTTCTTGCAGCATCTTCTACCATTGGAGTATATCTATGGAATTCTACGTTATCAATATGTTCGAGCACCAGATTTATATCAGCTTCTTCTACTTTTTTTTGCTTCAATAAATCACTTAAAGCATCTTTACTTAACTCACTAATAGGAATATTCATTTTATCAGAAAAATAAAGCCAACTTGCTTTAAGTATTTCTTCCAAGAATAGTGCTTGACTACCCTCACTTAAATACTTGTTAGCCAGTGAAAGTCTTTTCTTTGCTATATTGATAGCATTTTTCTTTTTAGTGCCAATTATATCAGAATTTTCTTGACTTTTCTTTTTAGATTTATACCAAATAAAACCAATCAAACCAATTGGAAGGCAAAGTAAAACATAATAAAAAGGAGATGCAATCAAATAACTGTACTTATCTTTTAATCTTGTTTGGTTCTCATTCTGAATAAATTGAAGTTTTACTAGTGGGGTACTCTGTATGGTAGGGTCATTATATACACCTTGCTCTACTTCAATAGAGTATTTATCGGATTTTAATTCTACATAGTTTCTACTTTTTAAATCAAAGTAGTTTACAACTAATTGCTCTAAATCGAACTTCCCAGCATTTCTTGGTATTATGATATACTCGATTGTTCGTGTACCTGAAATTGTATTATTATAATCTATGTTATCAGTTATTTTAGGGTCGTAAAATTCTAAATCAGGATTATTAGAGAACTTTGGTGGTTCAAGAAAGTTCAAATTTCCTTTACCTTTTACTATTAACTTTAAAGATATAGGTTCATTAGTCTTTACTTTTCTTTTATCAATAGTGGACTCTAGAGTATAGCTTCCAACAATGTTGCTAAAATTATCCGCTACTGGCTCTTTAGTGGGGAGTACTTTTATTTCTACTTGTGGTGATTTGATAATAGTGCTAAATTCCTTAGAACTAATAATATAATTACCTAAAATATTTCTATTAGTAGCTAATAATGCTTTTGTTTGAATTTCCATGGGATCTATTACTAGGTTTCCAGTTATTTGTGGAACAACTATAAAACTCATAACTTCTTTAGTAATGTATGGTATGCCATTTACAATTTGCCTTCCTTCATAATTACTAGAATCTATTATTTTTTTTATCCAAAATCCATTCAAAATAGGTGTTTTAGTAAGCTCTGATTTTTTGATTTTTATTATTTCTTTAGTATAATATGCAACAAATTTTACTATTACAGGTTCACCTATAGTTACAGTAGGTTTATCTACAAATGTCTTAATAAACAAAATATTATTTATTACTTTTTCAGCTTTAGATTGTAACTCTGCTTCTCTTTTCTTCTTTTCTTCTTCAACTTTTATGATGTAGTCTTTATACTTTAAAACACTTATATTTAATTTGTTAGAGTATATTTTTCTTTTACCTTTGTCAACATAACCAGGATTTATAGTAAAACTACCGACATTAGGTGCTTTTAATAAATAAATAAATGTATGCATTAGTATTTTTCTATCATTAATAATAGTATTAGTGGAGATTCTTTCTGGTCCTTTAACAATCTTAAATGGTTTAAAATCCGGTCCTTGAAATCTATCACCATCTCCATACAAAGTAAATTGTACTTGGAAGTTCTCACCTTCTGTAACTGGGTTCTTACTTGCTGATAAAATTAGTTTTTCAGCAGCATTAGAATATGCTATACTAAGCAAGAATATTATGAATAATAATTTGCTTTTCATTACCAATTCTTCTCAACTTTTCTTTTATCAGTTTTTTTATTCTTCATTTTCTTCCTCATCTCAAGCTCTTGGTTATTTATAGCATTCAGTAAACGTTCGGCATCTTGCTTACTTAGCTTATTTTTTTGCCTTGGTTCTTGTTCTTTATTATCCTGTTTCTCTTTGTTATCGTTGTTCTCATCATTTTTATTCTCATCATTTTTGTTCTTTTCGTTCTTATTATTCTTATTATCTGCTTTGTCCTTATTTTCATTCTTTTTGTCTTGTTCTTTATCTTTATTATTACTATCTTTTTTGTCTTTGTTTTCTGATTTATCGTTTTTTTGATTTTGGTTTTGTTTTTCTTTATTCTCTTGCTCTTTTTTAAGCATTTGCCTAGCATATTCAAGGTTGTACTTAGTATCTTGGTCGTTAGGGTTTGCTTTTAGAGAGTTCTTATAAGCATTAATAGCTTCTTGGAATTTTTGATTTTTTAAATAAGCATTACCCATATTATGATACGCTTTGGCTTTTAAATCATTATCTTTTGTACTACTTGCAACATCTAAAAAAGATGCCGCAGCTTCATCGAACTTACCAGCTCTTACTTGAGCATCTCCCTTATTGAATTTTGCAGTAGCATCGCCCTGCTTTTTGCTTTCTGCTTGCTTAAATTGGTTTTCGCTTTCAGTGTATTTTTTATCTTTATAAAATTGATTTCCTTTTTTAATCAATTCTCTGTATTCATCAGCTTGACTTGAGTAATTTATACAAAGCATAATCAAAATCAAAAAGTAAGCTTTCATTAATTCCTCACAATAAAGCGTTTTAGTTTACTAAACAATGTACTCTTTTGATTGCTTGTAAGTAATTCAAGTATAAAAAATCCAAAGGCAATAAGTAATGCAATTTGGAATTTGTCATCATATTCTGTGAACTTTTTATCGCTGAAATTTTTCTTTTCAGTTTTATTTATTTCATTTAATATAGATACTACATCTGGTGAAGAATTATTTGAAAAGAATAATTTGCCACCACCTGCACTTGCAATTTCTTTTAGTACATCTGGATTAATTTTGGTAAGCACAGTAGAGCCATCACTCTCTTTTAGATATTCCTCATTGCCATTATTATTGATTATAATTGGAGCTCCTGCTATGGTTCCCATACCAATAGTATGAACTATAACCCCTTCTTCTGCTATTTCTTTCGCCGATTCAACTGCATCATCTTCATGATTCTCACCATCAGTAATGACAAGTAGTATTTTATTGATTTTTTCTTCTTTTGGAGAAAATGATTTCTTTGCCAAATCAATAGCTGAGCCAATTGCAGTACCTTGAGTTGCAATTAAATCAGTATCAATAGAGCTAAGTATTAGCTTTGCAGCTCCATAATCAGTAGTAAGAGGCATTTGTAAGAATGATTCTCCGGCAAAAGCAATTAACCCAATTTTATCATTAAGCAATTTATCTATTACTTTGTTTATCAAAAGCTTAGAACGTTCTAATCTATTTGGCTTGATGTCTTGGCTTCTCATTGAATTTGATACGTCTAAGGCAATTATAATTTCTACACCTTGCTTTTTAACTGTTTCTACTTTAGTTCCTATTTGCGGTCTTGCCATTGCAACAATTAGAAAAGCAAAAGCAAATAGCAAAAAAATATGCTTAATAAATGGCTTATAAGTTCCCTCATTAGGGATTAACTGCTTTAGTATCTCTGCATCTATATATCTTCGCATCTGTCTAAACCTAAGAAGCCTTATACTCGTAAAGAGCAGTAGCATTGCAGGTAGCAACAAAAGCAGATATAGCATATCTGAATTTTCAAATCTTAACATGTACAAAATTAAGGAATATTAAGGAAAATAATATAAATGCCTAAAGCAAATCTCTTCTTAAATCTAAGTATAAATCATTGTATGGATTAATTGATTTATCCCTTGTCGGCTCAGGGTATATTTCAACTATAATACTATCAGCCATTTCTTTGCTGGCAATAGCTAAAGGATTACCAAAATAATCGAAAATAACTGACTCTCCAGTAAATTCTAATTTATCTATATTATCATCAACCTGTCTTTCTTCAATGCCAATTCGATTAGCAACAGCGTAGTAAGTTTTATTTTCAATAGCTCTTGCTTTTATTACACTTTGCCAAAGTTTAGTAACTAAATTTGCACAATTTATAATTATATCTGCACCATCAAAAGCAAGCTTTCTTGTTACTTCGGGGAATCTCCAATCATAGCATATAATTATCCCGAGATTTATATCAATACCATTCTTAGTAAACCTAATATTACTAAATCCAGTATCACCTTTTTGAAAAATAAATTTTTCTTTATAAAATAAATGACTTTTTCGATAATTGTATGTAAAGCCATTTGATATAGCAATTGCAGAGTTATAAAATATATTATTAGCTTTTTCAGGATAGCCAAATATTACCAATTTATTCTTTGTTTCTACTAATTTCTTTACTCTACTAATTAAATTAATTGCTTCTTTATATGGTATTTCATCATTAGCTAAATAGTAATAACCAGATGTAGCGAGCTCTGGGAATACTATTATATCTGATTGGCTTTTATTAACTTTATTATAAATAAATTCACAATTTTCTTCCTCTGCAAAAAGCTTTGGTGCAAACTGTACTAATTCTAATTTAAAGCTCATTACTGTGATAAGTAAGTATATCCATACAAGCCTGAACGGTAATTTGAAAGATACTCTTTCCCTTCCGATGCAGAAATTTTACCAGATTTGACACAACTTGTTACCCATGCTTCCATAGAACGTACTAATTTTTTTGCTGAAAACTGCACATAGTCTAAAACATCAGCTACTGTTTCACCATCAATTATTTGCTTTATTTCATATCCGTCTTCAGTTACAATAATATGAACGGCATTTGTATCACCGAATAAATTATGTAAATCTCCCAGTATTTCCTGATAAGCACCAACTAAAAATACACCTAAATAATAGGGCTCATTAGGCTTAAAATCATGGACAGGTACAGAATGAGAAACCTCCATAGAACCTATAAAAAGGTCAATTTTACCATCTGAATCGCAAGTAATATCCTGTAAAGTAGCTCTTATTTTTGGCTCTTTATTGAGCTTATGAATAGGCATTATAGGAAATATCTGGTCTATAGCCCAAGAGTCAGGAAGTGATTGGAACAATGAAAAATTACAGAAATACTTTTGGTTTAGCATTTTTGAAAGAGATTTCAAATCTTCCTGTACATGCTTTACATCTTTACTTATATCATATACTTTTCTAGCTATTGTCCAGAATAAATCTTCGATAGTAGCTCTTGTGTCTAAGTCTAATTGACCGTAAGAAAATAAATCTAATGCTTCTTGTCTAATTTGCTGTGCATCATGCCAATCTTCACTCATTCGAGTAGAATTTACTCTTGAATAAATATTAAATAATTCTTTAACTAATTCATTTGTATCTTCATGTATTTTAAAATCGGATTCAATTTCAGGTAGGTTTGCTTTTTCCAGTACATCAAATACTAATATTGAGTGATGTGCAGTCAATGCTCTACCTGATTCAGTTATTATATTCGGATGAGGTAATTCGTGTTTATTAGATACATCTACTATAGCAGAAATTGCATCATTAACATATTCTTGAATGGAATAATTTATGCTACTTGCTCCTGCTGAGCGTGAGCCATCATAATCTACCCCAAGTCCACCGCCAATATCAACATACTCTACATCACAACCATACTTTCGCATCCAATAATAAAAGTTAGATACTTCTCTTAAAGCAGTTTTAATCTTTCTAATATTAGTTATTTGACTACCCAAGTGGAAGTGTATTAATTTAATACGAGATTGCATATTTTCTTTCTTTGCATACTCAATTGCTTCCATAAGTTCAGAAGCATTTAAGCCAAATTTAGAATTATCACCACCTGATTCTTCCCACTTACCAGAACCTGAACTTGCCAACTTAATTCGAATACCAATATTTGGAGCAACATCAAGTCTTTTGGCAATTTTTATTATTAATTTTAACTCGTTTAATTTTTCTACTACTATAAAAATTTCTTTACCCATTTTTTGAGCAAGTAAAGCTAACTCAATAAAATCTTCATCTTTATAGCCATTACAGATTATTGGGGCATCTTCATTGTTTGCAATAGCTAATACTGCATGTAATTCTGGCTTAGAACCAGCTTCAAGACCTATATTAAACTTCTGACCTTGAGAGACTAATTCTTCTACCACAGGTCTCATCTGATTTACTTTGATAGGATAGACGATATAATTCTTCGCATTGAAGCCATATTCTTTAGAGGCAATAGCAAAGCAATTTGAGATTTGCTCTATTCTATTATCTAAAATATCTGGGAAACGAAGTAGTACGGGAGTAGATACATCTTTCAGCTGAAGCTCTTCTATTAGCTCTTTAATATCAACTTTTGTTGCACCAGGACGAGGGCAAACATAAGCATTGCCTTTTTCATTGATACCAAAGTAATCAATGCCCCAACCATTGATATTATAAAGTTCTGCAGAGTCATCTATTGACCAACGTTTCATTATCCTAATTCCTATCTTTGAAAATTTGTAAATCATATAAGCAAATTAACGAATTTATAAGAGTATTGGTATTAGTTTAATTTGACTTTATATCTTTTTTACTAAGAGAGACATTAATATCCCTTTAAAGGAATATAAATTTAATCGAAATATGTTAACACTGTTTTTTCATAGAATTATTTATATATTCATAGATAAGATTTACTAACTTATTTTAATTTCTGTTTAAGCTAATTTTCACCTAAAAGCTTACATTTAAATTTATTGACTTAAAATTTTCTTTTTCTTTTTTCAAATATTTCATTAATTTATAAAATCTGTTCACTAATTAGTTTGTAAGATGTTTCAATATTCAATTATTAATAGAACTCTTTTACTGGCAATTGTTATAATAAATACAGCTGTGGCTCTATTGGCACAGGAGCCAACCTCTAAACAACCTTTTGAAAAATTCGGAATTGCAGGTGGATTAAGCTACAATTTACATACTGCTAATTTTACTAAGTTACCCGGAATCCCAAGCTGCTGCCCTCGTTTTGAAACTGGTACAGGTATCGGATTTTACGGTTCAGCTCTATATGAACGCTCTATTGGAGAACCACTTTGGCTAAGTGTTCGTTTGGGTGTACAATCATTTGATGCACTTCTTTCAAAAATAGAACCTACTACTATAATGGGGGATAACGGCATTGTAGCAGGACAGTTCGAGCATACTTTGCAAAGCAATTTTATGAATCTCGGTATTGAGCCGGGTGTTATGTATGAACTAATTCCTAACCTATATGTAAACGCTGGTGCAAGAATTGGATTGAATATGACTTCCACTTACGACCAAAAAGAAACTATTGTGCAACCAGCTGGTAAGGGTACATTCATAGACCCAAATACAGGTGCGAGTACCAATAAACGAACACGAAATGAAAGTAATGGTGATATACCAGATGCAACTGCTCTGCAACTTGGTGTGCTTGCTGGAATCTCTTATGAGCTACCTCTAAATAAGGATAAATCATTCAGATTAGCACCAGAAGTATCGTTCTATTATGGATTAACTAACTTAGCCAATGAAATTGAATGGTCAGCCAATGCTGTTCGTGGTGGTGTTGCAATTAAATATGTTCCGACAGAGGCACCTATAAAGCAAAAGCTAGAAGAACGCAAATCACAAATTGATACGATTAAAATTCTATCTGATGCTACCAAAGAGAATAAATACATACGAGGTGAAGAAAAAACATCTTCTTCTGTTGAAGAAACTAACTCTACTATCATTACAACTTTCCTTACAAATCGGACTGATACTCTAATTGTTCCGAAATTATACCTTTTAGATGGTTCTATTGTAGCTGTAGGGCTAGATGAAAATGGCAATGAAATGCCTAATCCACAGTTCAAAGTTGAAGAGTTTGTTTCAAACCGACTTGACCCACTTTTAAACTATGTCTTCTTTGATGAAAATTCAGCTGAGCTTGTAAAAAAGTATTCACAACTGAATTCAGTTGGAAAACAAAATTTCTCTACTGATAGTCTGTACTATGAATCTACTCTTGGCATATATTACAATATTCTCAATATAGTAGGTGAACGTTTAAATAAATTCCCAAATTCTAAAATTCGTCTTGTTGGCTGTAATGCAGATTATGGGCAAGAGCAAGGCAATACGGCTCTGTCACTTAGCAGGGCAGAATCTATTAAAAAATATCTGACCACTACTTGGGGAGTTGCACCAGAAAGAATTACAACTGAAAGTCGCAACTTGCCTGAGAAAGCTTCTACTCCGAAAACAGAAAACTATAAATCTTCTGAAAATAGACGAGTTGAAATTTACTCTGATGATGATGCAATATTAGAACCAGTCTTTCTTTCACGCATTGTGCGAACTTCAAATCCACCTAAGGTTCGATTTAAAGCAATAGCAAATGCTGAGGCAGGTCTCAAAGCATGGACAATTGAAGCTTATCAGGCATCATCTCCAAATGACCGTTATATAGATAAAGCTGAAAGCCCACAGGTAGCTCCAAAAGATTGGGTTTTAGTTGATTTACAAAAAGTTATTCCAAAAATACCTGAACCCATCACATATAATCTTTTACTTGAAGATACTAAAGGCAATCAAAAATTGATTACTAATCAAAGTTTACCAGTAGATGTTTTGACTATCCAAAAGAAAAGAAAAGAACTTCAAGGTGATTATGAAATTGAAAAATTTAGCTTGATTTTATTTGAATTCTCTTCTGCTTCAATAGGTAGTAAAAACAAAAAAATAGTAGATTTTATAAAGAAAAGAATTAAGCCAGGTTCTGAAATAGAAATCATCGGCTTTACTGACCAAACTGGCTCTGAAGATTTTAATCAAACTTTATCAACTAATCGAGCTAAAGAAACTCTAAAACAAATTGAATCAAAAACCGCAAAGTTTAAAGGTGTAGGTAGCGACAACTTACTTTATGATAATACTATACCGGAAGGGCGATTCTATTGCCGAACAGTAGAGATTACTGTTAAAACTTTGGTGAAGGAATAAACATGAAACCGCTAATAAATTCACCTCAGCTTATACTCATAATTCTTAAAATCTACTCCCATAGATTCAAGTTTCTTTATTAGCACTTGCTTCTTTTTATCACTTTCTGTTCCTTCTATATAGTTCATATATTGATTTAAATAGTCCTGAATATATAAAGTAACTTTATTGTCGTAAGGTTTTTGTATTATAATATTTATTGGTTCGTTAACATCAACTTTAAGTGTATCTATGTAGTAATAAATAATTTCAAAATTTCTTGAAGAGAGGGCATTTCCAAATGGTAATTCATTATCTACTCTTATTTTATGGTCAGCATTTTTACTAAGTAGATACTTAAATAAAGTTAAATGAGTCTGTGACGCTTCTGAGATAGGACTTTTACCGATATAACTTATTCCTTTGTTACTCACAAAATCATTAACAATATAATTGGGATTTGCCTTATATTCAAATAATAGGTCTAAATACTTTTTGCCTTCTTTCCAATCATCTTTAGAAGAAAAAGATTCAATAGTTTCTATTAATAAACTATACTTTGATAAATTATCAATAGAGTTAGCATCTCCACCAAGTTCCAATAATTTCTTTAAAGAGCCATATTGCTTTTTGTAAACTGCTAAAAATAGAACATTTATCCCAATTTTAGGGTTATCATATCTTAAGAGAGAACTATCCTCTTTAACTAATTCCTCAATTTCTTCTGTATCACCTTTTGCTACTGCTTTTGCAAGCGGGTAAGCTTTTGTACCTTTATAAAAATCCAAAACTCTATCACTTGAATCTTCACAATTTGATAAACCAAGCAAAATTGAAACTATTGATGCTAAAATTACTTTCATTCTCACTTCTTCGGTTTCGGGAATTTTTCTATTATTGCGTCCATAAAGTGATTCTTGATTCTTTGTCCCATTCTAATTGTTTCATCTACATTAGTAAAGGGTATTTCTATAAAATAACTAGCAGGCAATCTCTTA
>VYMC01000353.1_pt1 | contig 11103 bp, 7 predicted proteins | sample 5115301 | NCBI WGS metagenome assembly VYMC01 (sample SAMN12291802, study PRJNA351875) | freshwater metagenome | isolation source: freshwater lake | place: USA: Michigan, Wintergreen Lake | collected 2013-08-08 | reverse complement strand
TGGCCCTAGTAGTTGATAGACTTCATTTCTAAAATCCTGGAGTTTCTGAGTAGATTGATTCAAGTTTTTTGATTATTTGACAATTTTATCCCATTATCTCCTTTTTTTGACTCCTTGTAGTCTTCTTATCATTAGACCAAACTGTGCAGTTTGGTTGCAGGTTGAGTTAGTCTAAACTCCAGTCATAATGGCTGAATAGCTGAAATTACACCCGTCCAACAGTGATTGGCGATCGCGATTTTGCCACCTGTTAAATCTCTTTTTCTGTCTGTACAAATTGTTACTTTTTGAAATGAGAATTGCTGCCCTACACCGGCGCGGGCCGATGAAGATGCTCGGCAAAAAGTATGGGCGAAGCATTCGGGTAGAAAATTTCTGGGCTCTCCTAGGTTTGGTGGGTAAAATGTATTCTAAGATACATTCCTCCTAGGGAGGGGGTGGAACGAACCACAAAGACACAAAGAACACAAAGGTTGATCGATCCTATGTAAGGGACCTGCGTAGGAATAATATCCCAGCCAGACAGTCGCTCTGTAGAAGAATCAGACAAGCCATAAATGGTACATTATCAAAGCGCAAGTCCCTAAGTTAAACTTATCATACAGAACCGAGAAGAGCCATTTCTGGTTTCACCGATAGGTTATTGTCCGAATGCTTCGCCCCTACACCGAAGCGGGCCGATGAATGGGACGGCTACCACGGTTTCTGGTCGGGTACGCAGTTGGCTGATTTTGTCTATGCCAGAGTTTTATCTGAAAGTTTAGGTAGAGTAACCGATAAGCTACGCTTACCTATGAGTTTGAGGTAGGCGTTTTTAGCTAAGGAAGTCTCAAATTAGTTAGAGACTTTTGCGGAGGACAAGACCTATTCCTCCTAAGGTAATTAAGCCGATAACCATAGAAGGTTCAGGAACTTTGCTAAAAGTTAGGCTACCTTGTCCCGCAATACCCAAGCGAGGAGTGTAGGTAAAAGCCGCTTCGCTGAGGTTAAATAATCCGCTAGTCAGGGCAAAATTAGCGATAGGAAAGAAAGCATTAGTAGAGGTGACACTATAATCGATGCCAAGAAAAGTTCCATCGAGATAATTAGCCACAGGAGGAGCATCAGCTGAAGCGAGATTAAAGCTATGGCTGAGGAGATTAAAGCTAATATTGCTCAAGGGGGTAGATTCAAAATCTACGCCTGTAATTGTCCCATCATCAAAACTAGCCGAGCCGGAATAATTTCCTGTCAGACTTCCAGAAGTTATTGCACCCTGAAAATTGTAGGTGATATTTGCCGCTTGTAAACTATTGACATTGACAGCAAAATATGCTAGGGCTAAACCAGTGATTACAGCAACTTTATTCATGGTGATTACTCCTAAAAAAAATCCTAGTGGGCGTTGCGAGCATCGGCTAAAAAAAGCTAGAACAGGAAATTATTGAGATTATTCAATTGCGCCACCGCAACGTTATTAATTAATGCTAGGGATAAAGGATTAGCAGCAGTTCCAAAACCATCAGCATCGATATTGAGAACCGTACTGCTACCACGAGCAGTAAAAGTGATATAACCATCAGCAATGGGATTACTGCCAGCGTAATTCAAACTGTTAAGCAGTTGCGTGAGAACAATTTTGTCGCTGCCCACGGTAAAATCAGAGATGGTATCACTGCGATCGCTCAAGCTGACATAAACAAAGAAGTCATTACCACTTAAACCAGTTAGGGTATCGCGACCTTGGAACCCGACTAGGACATCATCACCGGTAGTACCCACTAGATTATCAATGCCCGCCGTACCCGAACGAGTGGAACGCAAAACTTCATCGCTGCGGAAATTGAGGTTTTGCAGACGGGTATCAAATTCTCTGCTCACATCTCCCCCTAAAAAGGGTTGATTGAAGAAATTCGAGCGTAAATACTCTGCAAAAGCGTCCTGTTCCGTACCATCGGGGGCAAAAGTTGCATTTCCAGTGAAGTTGGGTGTACTGCCTAGCAAGTTGACGCGATTGCGCTGGGGAATGGTATAACCATCACCGCCATCAAGAAGAAAAGAAAGCGTCACCATGCGGAAGCTACGATTAGCATCACCAATAATTGCACCATTTTGCACCACTACATCGATAACTGTGCCGTTTTCACCCTTAATTACCAAAGATTTTATCCGACTGCCGGCGGGGTCATCAAGGTGGAAGCTGAAGGCCATTCCTCCCACTTGCGGGAAACGGCCCGGGGAATTAGCAGGATCATTTGTACTAGCGGCTAGGCCATACTCCAAAATCCCCTTTAATTCACTAGCGGTGACAGTGGTGAGACTGAGGGAATTATTAAAGCTGAGGGCATTTTTAATCGCTACTTCCGAAATTCCCCCGGCTGGTTTCACCCCTGGTACTTCTTCTGGTGCTACCCGTACTGCTTCCGCACCGGTGGGAACGATAATACTGCCAATGCTATTGCGAATGCCACCGCCATTTTTCAGGGAAATAACCACGTTAGCATCGGTTTTTTTGGCTTCAGTTAGGTTAGCATCGGCGGTAATATTGCCGAGGTTGGTTTCCTGTTGGCGAACTCCATCTAATCCTGTCCCTGACCGTTGACCATTGAGGAAAACTCGCGTAAAGCCGAAGAAATTGCCTTCTTGAGCGTTAATAACCTCCCTCAGGGAATTGGTAATCCCCCGAATTTCGGGGTCTTCTAACCCGGTTCCTCCCACTTCCGTCACTCCTTGGGCATCGGTGGCGTAAGCGCCGCTAATATTGGGATTGTAGCTTTCGGGAATGATATGACCATTGCTATCAAAATCGATAACTAAGCGCCCGACGTACTTATAATTGGCATCGGTATTAACTACCGCTACTGGTTTGCCGTCTGGATTGGTTTTGACAATGGGGTAAACCCCCTGGAAAGTGTCTCCAGCGCGTAAACGGTCGTTTCCGTCGGTTAAGCGGGTATGGGAACCGCCAGCGACGATAATATCGACATTGCGTAAACGTTCTGCTAGGGCTTGTTCGATCGATAATTGTTGCATATGGGCTAACACGACGATCTTATTCATCCCCGGATTAGCGGCCAAAAGTGCATCGACGGAAGCTTGAATAATGGCCGCTAAAGCATCAAGGTCATCTGGATTAGCAGGAGAAACTCCCACGTTACCTGGGCTGGAAATTGAGCGTAAAATCGGTGTAGTTGCGCCGATAATGCCAATTTTCTCGCCATTGGGCAGGGTAATCACTGTACTTTTGGCGATTTTATTTGGAATGGTGCTGGCTTCGAGACCATCAGCAGTTACTAAACTGGCTAAGTTGGTATCGGGGGCAAAATTAAGATTAGAACTGAGATAGGGGAAATTTGTACCGGGATAGTTGCCACTGGGAAGAATTAGATTACGGACAACTGCTGTACCTTGGTCAAATTCATGATTACCAAAAGCGTTCGCTTGTACTCCCAAATTGTTGAGAATCTGGATATCGCCGCGGCCAACTGCCCCGAATACCTGTTCACTGGCCCCGAAAAATAGACCTGGGATATAAGCATCTCCAGATGCAAGGGTGAGGGTATTGGCAAAACCGGCTACGCCGTTATTATCGATGTCCTGCTGTCGCAAAGCATTTAGCACCGCACTCATGCGCGGGGCATCATCAAGGGCTGAAATTCCGCCTTCGTTGTCGGAAAAATGGAATAATTGCAGTTTAAAGGGTTGGGGAGTGGTTAAGTTTAAGCCAATTAAAACGGGATCGTGATCACTGGTACGATAGGGGTTAACTTGGTAGAGTGCAGAGGGGTTTAAGGGAGGATTAGAGGGATTTTCGCCGGGGTCAACGATATTGTCATCGTAGTCAAAAACACTGGGTTCATCAGCGTTAATGTGCCATTCCGTCACTCCTGTTATCTGGGCGGCTAAACTAGCATTAGCGAGAGCATGGTCGAGATAACCAGCTTGACCATCGAAAACGTAGGAATAAGCGTTAATACCCCCAAATCGACTCACTAAGTTTGTATATCCGGCGGATTCGAACGCTCGAATTGGGTCTTCTTGGGCGTAGGCATTGAGATCCCCGATAATTAAATAATCCCCATCACCGCTATTAGTGGGGTCTGTGGCTATCCAATCCTTTAAGGCTAAAGCGGCATTGGTGCGGCTGGCATTCCAGAAGCCTTGACCATCTCCTCGATCGAAGTTAGGATCACTTGTATTAGTTAAACCCGATTGACTTTTTGATTTTAGGTGATTGACGACTAAATTAAATTTGGCACTGGTATTGACTTCTTGGAAGGCTTGTGCTAGGGCGGGACGATTGCGAGTATCATCGAAACGAGTATCAACGCTGCTGTCTAAGATCTTAAAATTGCCTACAGGGGTCACTTTAGCGGGTCGATAAATCAATCCCACTTTAATCGCATCAGTGCCAATTGTACCTGTGGGGATAAAAGCGTAGGTTCCTGCACCGGCAACGGTATTTAAAGCGTTAACAAGGTTAGATATCGTGCCATCGCCATTATTTTCCAATTCTATCAACCCGAAAACATCGGCATCAAGACCGATAAGCGCCGTGACTAATTTATTCTCTTGACGCTGAAATTCGTTGGTACTATTGGCACCCCTGGCATTATTGTTACCATCGGCGATGGTGGTAAAGTAATTAAGGACGTTATAACTGGCAATTTTTAGCCTACCCCCCACATTAGTGGGCGTTTCTGAGCGATTATTGACTGCTTGGAAGTCGACGCCTTGGTTATTCTGGACGCGATAGATTCCGAAGCGTTGGTCTAATACTCCGGTTAATCCCGTGATTGTGTCCCCGGCTCGTAAAATATTGCTGGTACTGAGGGGATTGCCACCGCGTCCGAATAGAGTCGTCGGAAAAGTGCTATTACTGCCATCATCAAGGGTAATCCGTCGCAGATTATTACTCGCTTGTAAAGTATTGGCATCTGTCCCCGGATTGGTAAGGTTAGTGGGTTGCTGTAAGCGTCCCCCAGAGGATAAAACCACACTGCCAAAACGACCAAGTTGGAAATATTCAGTTAAAGAAAGAGTTTCGGCGAAAGTTGTCCGCATTCCCTCAAAAGCTTCTAAAGCTTGGGTTTGAGCATTCGCATTCGAGAGATTGCTAATAGTGGCAGCCGTGGGCAGCGAATTATTACTAGAAATAATTAACGCTTCTGTGATGCTGCTCAGTTGGGTTAGGGATACCCCCGCGCTACCAAATTCACTAACTGTTCCTGTAATTCTGACTTTATCGCCAACTGCAATGTTAACAATCGGGATATTGCCTTCAAAGATAAATAAGCCTTCGGAAGTCAGAGGATTACTATCGCTATCGCTATCTTCCTCCTGGAGATAAAAACCACTTAATCCTGTATTACCCTGGAAATCTCCCACCACGATCGCCTCTACAGTCACCAATTGATTTAAAATTGGGCTGGCTAAACCTGTGCCTTGAATTTCATGGATTTTTGCGAGGGTAGGAGTGGGCGGAACAACTGTACCTGGAGCGGCTAAACCAGTCACGGCAATATCATCAATTGCATACTCATCACGACTACCGCTACCATCAACATCATCCCCCGTCCAACGCAGGAAAAAATTACTATTAGCGGCGATGCTTAGTCCAGAAAGAGTAATAGAGCGAGTTACCGACTGCCAACCCAGACTGTCGGAACTCTTCGGGGTGGTAAAGTCCAAACTGCTAACAGCAGTAAAACTATTTCCGTCCCCGGAATAGGAAAAGTTGAGAGAATTAGCCCTAGATTGGTCGTTGCGAAAGCGGATGATATAGGAAAGAGTAATCGAATCCACTAAGCTATTAGTGACATTCTGTAAGCGTAGGGTGATAGTGCCGGGGGTAAAATCATCTGTTGTGGGTTGTACCCCAAAAGCATTATTTCCCGAAGCGACGATGAAAGCATAAACTCCCCCGGTGGTGACAGGGTTAGATGTCTGTCCTCTGGCAAAATCTCCTGAGGTACGGGTATCCCCGTAGGTCATGCTGCTATCGGAAAGGCCGGAAATAATCCAAAGGTCGGAATCTAGCTGGCCTAGACTCGGAATCGGGGCTAATCCCAAACCGGTAAAAGTATTAAAATTTTCTGTAAAGGTAGCGGTACTCATACTGCAGCAAGGTTGGTACCTCTACTACCCTAGAGTTCAAAGATTAATGGCTGGTAAGCTCTTCTTTAATGACCGGTAAATCTTTGGTTAAAAGAGATTATTGATTAAATTATAGCCTTTCTCATAAACATGAAGTATAACGTTAACGATAGCCAAATTGCACAACGAATGAAATCCTATCGTTGTAGAGTTCCTTGCTGAAAATCCCAGACTTGTCATTATAACTAACCTATCTCTCCAAGACAATTAGCGAAAAGGTTCTATATTTATTCGGTTATCAAATCCAGTTGACAAGCTTCCGAGTTGGTAGTAACCACTTCAGTGGTTATTTAACCAAGAACAAGGGGTAAGGCAGCGTAGGATCATTTTTTAAGATAAATACGAACTCCTTGAACTTCATCAACTAGCCGATAATTTTCCTTGATAACCCTAGCAATTTCAGGAAAAACTTCGTGTCCCTGAGTTTCTCTATCGGTAAAGAAAAACATTCTCGGAGCTACAGCATCAACAAATAACTTAGCTTTAGAATTAATAAGATCGTCTGCATACTGTTTGAAAAAATATTGCTGTAGGGGAAAGTATTTAAATGGCCCCATCACAATAGCCCTTGTTGCTGTTACCAGTCCCGTGCCAACATATAACTCTGATGCCCATCCCCAGACAGCCATAGATTCACCAGGAGAAGCATACTTGAGAATAGTTTCTGCAATCGGACTAAGATAATTTTTAGCAAATCTTTTGCGATTATCGAGGTAAAAATTATCTGATGCTATCGTTGCGGCAAATTCTAAAAAACTACTAGCAACTGTAATCAAAATGACACCTGTTAAAAGAGAGAAACTTAAGTTTGAACGAGTTAATTTTGACACCTGTAAAACTTTTGCCAGTTCACCCATAAAGACGCCAATGAGAAATCCACTAGGCATGATTAGAAACAGCAAATAATGAGTAAACCCGTTTCCTGGTTTGATAACTGAGTAACTCGATGCAACCAAAATAAATAAACTGTAATAGACAAAGCAAAATGTCTTGGACTTTTCTTGATTTTGGCTTAAGGAAACACGCTTTATTATTAAAAATGGTACTCCTAATATCAAGACAATTGCTGTTAATAAAAATAATATTCTTGTATCTTGCACTCTTATTAACATCCGAAGAAATATGTTGATTTTTCTGAAAAAGCTTAGTTGATTTACGTCTCCCATCAAACCAGCAATTCTCATTTCACCAATCAGTGTTGGACGGGTGTAATTTCAGCTATTCAGTCATTATGAGGGTTATGACATTTTTGGTGGGGGTGCTAAAATCTGCTTCTAGCATCAAAATGAGAATTGCTGCCATCAAACCATGACTAGAATAAATCAATAAATTCTGTTGTATATAAGATTTCCAGAAAGCATCATATATTGAGAAAATTGTTAGATATAGTAGGACTAAAGCCGAGAACAACATTCCCCCAAGAAAGAAAGCAGCAGCACTCCTGATAAATTGACCTCTTGCTCTGCTTTTTAGCCAGAGTATGTGAAAAAATATACAAGCAATTGAGAAAGCTATAGGAACTGACTGCATTTTGGCAAAAGGAGTAGTTCCCAGGATAAAACCCAAGGCAAATATCAGGTGATTAGGATTAGATGAATTACCAGCATAATATTTACAAACGATTAACAAGGCCACACTTAATATTGCAATCGAAAAATGTTCACTTGTATAATGCACATAGTCAAAAAATGTCATTAAGGCTACAGTTGTAACAACGGGAACTATTGCTAGGCGAGAAAGGCTCTTATCGTAGAGAATGGATAAAGCATAATAAAGACAAACAATAGCAGCAATTATCATGATTAGGCCGATAACACGACTACTAGCATATTCAATTCTGAACCCGAAAAAAGCTGGTAGAGTCAGAGGATAAACATTGAGAGGTCCAGATGAACCTGTATCTACCGCACGCCAGAAAACTGGATCTTTCAACAGTTTGAGAGCACCTGCGGTAAATAGTGCCTCATCGGGGTTTAGCATTGGTGGCAAGAAACCTGGCCAGCGTGCTGCTAAAATAAAAGTCACTAAGGAGATAATAAATATTAGATTTGACAATAAAAATTTCCGTATCTTACCCGTGGGAGTTATCAAGAACATGAAAGGAGAAAAAGCGCAAAAAATGAAGATAATAAAAGTGACTATTACCGATATTCTGTAAATAATTGACAAAGATTGAATACTCGCCAAGTTACTCAGTAGCCACCACCGTAAATCAATTTGGTTATTTATCATTTTTTCACTCTTTAGGGATCAATCTAGAGGGGATGGACTTATATTATAGTCCGGTGTAAGCATTTTTTCGGTGTTTACAACTGAGAATAATGACAACTGAAACCTCATCGTCTAATTCTCGTACTTCTGACTCGCTGGCAACCATGATAAATGGCGAAAACTTGGCTTAAATCTGCCGTTGGTCCGATAGTAATGAGAATTCCCCGTTCTTTCTGCTGATTTAATCCCTCTAGATGTGCTTGACGATAGGGTGCGCGTTTTCGGAGCACATTTTCACAATAGCTACCCCAGACAACAAATTTCGGCATATTTGGCCTGTACTCTCTTGATCTGTTGCTATTTTACGATCGAATGGTCAATCCAATCGATATAGTGCGATGTCGAAGGCACTGCATAGCAGATCGCCAATCTTGTCAGGTGGGTTATTATAGCGGTAAGCGCTTGAGTGAGATACAGACCAAGCTTTGCCTAGCATGGTTTATAGCTCGTGACACTGTACCTCATACGACTGCACACCGCTATAAAGCAGCTAAAATTAAAGCTTATAGGATAACAACCTCTCGGCTAAAACTGATAAATTTAAACTATTTAAAATACGAGTTTTTATCGGTCGTTTTTCATCCCAAAATATCAAGGAGTCATAAAATTCTTTTCCTAAAGGGGAATTGAGAAGCTGTAAGGTTTTTTGAGCGGTATCTAAATCATCGAAGCTTAGGAAGTAAACGGTATCATCGAAAATAACGGGTTGATTTTGATAGGGTAATATAAGGTTAAAATTCAGTTTTTTATAAAGTCCAGAAATGGCGATTTTAAAAGGGGAGAAGCTGTAAGAACCCACACCAAATATGCAAAAGTCTGGCTGATTTTGATAAATTTTGCTCTTTCTCCTCAGAAAATAATTTTTATGATCAACTAAATATTGCCAAGTTTTTGGTGCTAGATACCGTACATTTGCTGTAGATTCACCGATAAAATTCTGAGTTACCAAAATGTATTTATTGATAACCTCTAGGCGATTTTGTGCCACATCTGAACCTTTAAGGAGAGGATAAAGATAGGTAGGTTCAAGATCAACGACTTCTTTTAAACCATTGACAAAAATTTCATTAACTAACTGTAATTCCATGACTTTTGAGCAATCATGTTTAATTCCTGAACGCCATTTTTCTTGAGGATGCCGATGATATAAATATTTTAATCTAGTAAAAGTATTTAAATCTCTGACTAGGATATTATTTTGATAACCAATGCGCTGAAATTCTCCTTCCTCAAAACTATTGAAAACATCACAAAAGTAATTTACTGAATGAGAATCAAATTGACAAAACAGAAGACAAGCATCTACATTAGCTTGAAAATATTTTTGAGTATTGATCGGATAAATTGCCGAGTAAACGAGATGAATTTTGTGAGTATAGATATAGTTTAAAATTTTTCTAGATACGGCTGTTTTACAGATAATTGCCAGATAAGCTAAACGTCGATCGAGACATTCAATGAGCTTAATTAACATCCACTCTGAAATATCAAAATTACTTCTTCCCGTCATAGCATCTAAACCATGATAGCCTTGAAAGTTGCTTTTTTGAGGTAAATTTTTCCCGTTAATAAGTCCTTGTTTTGAGTTAGTTATCTAAGGCAGATTCCCCAAGAATAAAATATTTTCTGACCATGATTGAGTCAAGGAATACCAGTCACAATCAAAAAAATTCTTCTGTTCAACTTGTATTCTTTGATCTTGGGATATTTGCGGATCTTGATTAATCTGAGTGATATAATTAGGATTAATTTCAAAGCCAAGAATTTTTTCAGTTTCTTTAAAGGTAAGTGAAGCTGCTTTTAAAAAGTTACCTATACCACAAGTTGGCTCAATAATAACATCGGGGTTAACCTGAATTTGCCATAATTTTTGACAAATCTTTTCAGTTAACTCTGGGGGAGTTTGAAAGTCTCCATATTCAATTTTAACCTGAAAAGCTTGCATGACTAATTCTCTCTATAAATGGCTATTAATCCTTCTTCTTGACCGGCAAGATCGATTACCCTATCTATTTTGACTTTGTGTTCTTTGTGTCTCCGTGGTTACTCCCGAACCCTTCTGGGATAACCCGATAGAAAAGTTTATGCTAGGCTAGATTTAACCGGACTAAACCAAGAGAACCTATGCTTGTGTGACGCTGACGAGATTGGGGATGAGATCAGCACGCCGCTGGAGTTGGTTTTCCACTTGCGCCTAGGCTGCATTTACTCTTGATGCAGAACTCACTAGGGTATTATATGTCCACATTCCCGAAAGCGCAATCACCCCTATTATACCTACCCCCACAGATAGCAATCTCTGGCGTTGTTGTGTCGCCTTCTTCTGTCGCTCTAACTTTTGCTGGCGTTGCGTCTGAACTTCCCGAATCGCTTGTGGGATAAATTCAGCCGGAATCCGCACTTCTTTGGCAGCCGCTACTAATTCCGACTCGGAGAAGCTCTGGGTGTAATCAGCATAGTATCGCGAGGCCAGTTCTAGCACTTCTGGCACAATTTCTTCAGGAATGCGAATTTCTTCGTCGTTCATGGCTAACCTTAGAACCCACATTCCGCACCCTAAGCTGTCACAGAGAGAAATTACGAAGAGAAAAAATCAAAGTGAGCATAAAAATAAACATAAGGAGCGAAAAAAGGCATTTGAGAAACAGTAAAGCACCAAAAATGGCATCAAAACCTATTCTCAATAAGGAGCAATAA
>VYMC01000257.1_pt1 | contig 11150 bp, 10 predicted proteins | sample 5115301 | NCBI WGS metagenome assembly VYMC01 (sample SAMN12291802, study PRJNA351875) | freshwater metagenome | isolation source: freshwater lake | place: USA: Michigan, Wintergreen Lake | collected 2013-08-08 | reverse complement strand
GAGAAACTTTTTCAAAACTCCCTTTTCCTTTAACCATTGATAGACTTTTTGAAAAGTCCTAGAGACATTAGAGGCTGGCACTGGATCTAACAGATTTCTTATTTGATTATCCCCGGGAATTTTTTCAATTGAAAATAAACTTTCGGCATTATCTTTTCCCTTATTGCTTTTCATTAAACGTTGATGGTCTAAAAAAGACGGCGACTGAGTAAAAAAGACTGAAAATGCAGCCATCACGGCATCTTTTACCTCATATTTTCTATTATTTCCAGGTTTCCTCTCATCGGGTAAATCATGTAATTCTTGACGTAAAAATTGCATTAATTCCAAAATTTCTAGGGTTGCCGCTTTTTGAGCCATCTTGGAATAATTTGACGTGCTGGTGGATTTCTAACTCACCCATTTTACCTTAGCTGACAATAATTATAAATTTTTATTTCCCTTGAATTCCCTATTCTAAAAACAGAACTATCTTCCTGAATTAACCCCGTTCGTTCTCAGCCAACCCCTTTGATTGCTTGAGTATTTATACTTAATTTGTCCAACCAATTGTTTTTTTTAGCGATCGCCTCCCCTCGAAAATAGTTACTTTGTACTATATTGTCCATGCCAAAATCGGGGTTAATGCTCTATTTATTTCAAAATGAGAATTGCTGGGCCAAAGATGCCACTTTTGACTTAATGGATGCGGTTTTGACCACCCGAAAAGTCGATTCTTTTGCTGAGTTGTCCCTATAGACCGTATTTCGGAGAAAGTGGCCGAGCATCTAGGGCGCCCTAGATGATTGTCGTCCCAAAACCAATAAATTAATGGAACTTTATCTGAAGCAAATACCGACACCAAAACCAGAGCAACGAATTATATTAGCGGGAGATCATACCCCATGGCCGAGGACTGAAGCTCCAACGTTAAAGGATAGAACTTATGAACATGGAGCTAAAGTAATCTCAGGAAAACCGATTACTTTGGGACATGGTTATAGTACCTTAGCTTGGATACCAGAAGGTGAAGGCAGTTGGGCATTACCCTTAGGTCATGAGCGAATTTCTTCCCATGAAACCCCAATTTCTAGAGCGGTTTTACAACTCAAACAAGTATGCAGACATCTTCAACGTCTCGGCTTCGCTCGACGTTGACCCGTTCGGACCTCCGGTACAGTCTAGTCTAAACTCCAGTATAGTTGTAATTAAACAGTAAACAATCCCAAACCAGCAACTAACTCTAATGAGCTATTTATACTCTTATCGCCATAACTTGACCCAATTATTAGAACAAATTAATTTACAGAAACCTTCGATCAAAATTCCTACCTTTGTTACTCATGACTTGGTAGATACTTATCAAATTTGTCGTCTAATTGATGATTTCATTTTTGAATATTTTCAAGAAAATAGAACAACAGACATAGACATTGCAGATAATAGGGATCAAAAAATCGATGATGCTTTGGATGAGTTCCAGTCTAAAGTAGTTGAAAAAATCCTGAAAGAAAAACAGGATTTTAAAAATATATCTCTCAAAAAGAAGAAAGGATTTAAAAATATTTTTGAGTTTGCTCAATGTGAAAACTTGTACTTATCGAATAAATATGTCAATCTTATCTCCGAAAGTCTAGGTCATACTTTAGAAGAAATTGCTTCTATTAGTTCACAGGTTTTTGTAACAGAAAAAATTCTAAATTTTAAAATCAAAGGTGTGGATTTAGTAGTTTTTAATCAAGGAATAATCAAATACACTCAATTAAAAACTAAAAAAGATACTCTTACTGGTAGCCAGAGTGATCGGAGTATCAATGAATTAAAAATACATCCTAACTCAGTTTTTGCCCCTGCTTTAGATATGGGCAATTCTTGGACAATTAGCAAAACCAAAGCTAAAGAGAATAATATTGAGCTATTAGCAGGGCAAGCTTTTTGGTCAATGTTGGACTTAGATTATGAAACTATCCTGAATAAGTTAAAGATGACAGTCAGGAAAATCGAAAAAGAACTTTATCAAGTTTAGCTACTTTGATGTATAATAAAGAGGTAGATAAGTTGCTAATTATTGGTTATGACTCAGGTAAATCTACAAAAAGCTGCTAATATTCTCGGTGTAACTACCGCAGAAATACTAACATGGCAAAAGAAAAAATTAATCAAAGGTCAGAAAATCAATCAAGTTGATTGGTTATTTGACCTCGATCAATTAACCAATCTTAAAAATAACCAATCCCCCGGAGAATTGAGAATTTTACAAACTGTTGAACCAAATAATTACACGGTTATCGAATTATTTGCTGGCTGTGGTGGTATGGCCTTAGGTTTAGAAAATGCGGGACTAAAAACACAATTACTGGTGGAAATTAATCAAGATTGTGTTAATACTCTAAGACTCAATCGACCGCAATGGAATGTTATAAATCAAGACATAAAAAAGATTAAATTTTCTGATTTTAGAGACAAAATAGATATTGTAGCTGGAGGTTTTCCCTGCCAACCTTTTAGTTATGCTGGGTTAGGGAAAGGATTAGAAGATTTGAGAGGGAGCTTATTTTTTGAATTTGCTCGTTGTTTACAGGAAGTACAACCTAAAATCGCTATGGCCGAAAATGTTCGAGGATTATTAAGCAATAAAAAAGGAGAAACCCTGCAATTAATGCTGCAAGCTTTACAGGAAATTGGTTATTATGCTGCTTATCAAGTTTTATCGGCTCAATTTCTCGATGTTCCCCAAAAAAGAGAAAGATTAATTATTATCGCCACCCGTCAAGACTTAAATATTAAACCCATTTTTCCCCAATATAAAAACTATACTATCTCTCTGAAAAAAGCCCTAGAGAATTGTCCAAGTTCTCCAGGAGTAGAATATAAAGAAAGAAAAAAAGAGATTATGTCTTTAGTTCCCGCAGGAGGAAATTGGCGGAATTTGCCGATGGATATTCAAAAAGAATATATGAAAAATAGTCTCAAAAATCACGGCGGACGGACAGGATATGCTAAAAGATTATCTTGGGATGAACCAGCTTTAACTATTACCTGTAGTCCGGCACAAACCCAAACAGAAAGATGTCATCCCCAAGAAACTCGTCCTTTGACTGTGAGAGAATATGCACGAGTGCAGTCCTTTCCCGATGATTGGCAATTTACCGGTAATTTAACCTCTCAATATCGACAGATTGGTAACGCGGTTCCCGTGAATATGGCCTATCATCTTGGTGGCTGTTTAATTAATATGTTGCAGGGGGATTATCTGGGGGAAACACAGCCAAAAACTGAACAGTTAAGCATTCCGGGGTTAGAAGTTAATTAATTTTGACTAAAAGTAAATATAGCGTTTCCTAAGCTAGTGAGGTACACCTATTTTTCTTTCCTTTTGCCTCTTGCTGTTCAGACCTCGGCGTGAGCTTTTGTCGAACCCTCGGTCGAACGTTGAGCTCACGGCAGAAGCCTTTTGCCTAAAACCCATAACTTTTGTACCTCAGCAGACTGAAAAACGCTATAGTTTTTACCTAATCAGCAACAGCTAGAGGAAAATGAAGTAGCTAGATACAATTAATTACACATATCTAACTATCTCTTGCATGAGTGCATGAGTTCCTATCCTCAGCCAGAAATTGATTTTGTCCGATTTTACTGTGCGGGGGGAATAACTTCTAAAGGAATACTTTCAGTTTCTCCATCTTTAGATGGATTGACATCCGGACTTTTTTCTGCATCTGGACTTTTTTCCACCGCTTTGGTTTCTGGAGTGGGGGGATTTTCGGGGAGTACTTCTGGACTGGGGTTCTTTTCCGGGATGGGAGTGAATTCTACTGGAGTTTCCCTTTCAGGAGATGGGGAAACTTCGGGGGAAGGTTCGATATTACGGGTAGTTTCTGCGGGAGTTGCTTTTATCTGGGGAGATTCTGGGGTAGTTGCGGGGGTAGTTGCGGGGGTGTCTTCGCTGGTTTTTTCTTCTTCCCGGGGACAGGCTGCCGATTCTAAACCGAGATGACATCGGACTTCCTCCCGTCCCAAAGACACGGCAATTCCCGACACCGACATTAATAAAGCTAGGATGGGTAAGATATTCTTCATAAAATTAGACTTGATTCTACTCCTCGACATCACATTGTCTATTTTAGATAGGATCGAACTGATATTGAGAACCCTTTGGCCCCTCATTGCCGCGATTAGCACGCACCAGGGGAACTTGATTAAAAATCTTAAAATCCGTGGTGTTTCCCCGCAAGGTGATTCCTCGATTTAAAGTTTCGACTACAGTAGCACGGTCAGAACTTTTAGCGATCGCTTCTCCTAATACTTTCATGGTATCGTAGGCGGTAGCAGTACGCCAACTGACGCGACCGCGCCAACTTTTCAGCGCATCTTTGGCAAAAGGATCCGTTGCTTGGAAACTCCAAGGTACTGCTAAAACTAATCCGTCGATGCTATCCGCTCCTTGAATGAGTATATCGGGTGTATAAAGTTCATTTCCGCTTAATAAGAGCATTCCTGACGACTCTTGGGCAATAGCCACGGCTTGATCAATGCGATCGCCATCTTTACTGAGGGCCAAAAATACCACCTTAGCGCCGGCTTGTTTAGCTTGGTCTATGGCGGTTTTAGCGTTAAAATTGGCTTTAGTAGTGTCTATTTCCTTAACTATTTTGCCTCCCGGTTCCTTTATCGCTTTAGCAAAGGAATCCTTTAATTTTTGACTATAGGGACTATCGGAATTATAAAAAAGAACCACTGACGGAGAATTTTCTTGCTTATTAGCATAATTAGCCAAAGTTTTGGCCACTGCTTCCAGATAACTGCTTAAAACTTCCTGAGATTTATCTTTAAGGGGAATAGTTTTCAGGGTTGAATTTCCCGTTTGACTAACACTGGTAGTCAGGGGAGAAAGAATCGCTAATCCTTCTTTTTCGTAACTTTCAATCGCTTTTTGACTAAAAGGATCGATTCCGTGGCCTATAACTGCCAAAACTTGACTGGATTGAATCAGATCATCGGCTATCGCTTTTGATTGTAACCCACCGCCATCATTAGCGATGACTATTTCCAAAGGATTACCAGAATTAGAATTGTTAAACTCCTCTTGATACTTTGCCACACCTCGGAGAATTTCCTTGGCGCTGTTGGGGTCCTTAGCGATAGGGACAACAACGGCTATAGTATTCTGATTACCTTTTTGTCTGGCTTTGACGTTATTGTAATAAATTTTGCCCTCCGGATCGTTTGCTTGGGGAGTGGCTGCCAGTTGATAAGATGCGATCGCATTTGCCCAATCTTCTTTTTTAAAGGCCGCTGCGCCTTTTTCTTTGTTAGGAGTAGAATTAAGCAGTATTTTCTCACCTTGGCTAAATAAATCGGGATTTTTAGCCGTATTACTCACAAAAGTTGCCTTGGGTTGCTTGTCTGGGGTTTTTTCCCGAACCACTTGAGGAGTATCGGGTTTGGGAATGAGCATTTGCAATAGACTCCAACCCCCTAAACCTGCGGTTAAAGCGGTAATTATCAAAGCGAAGGGAAGTAACCAGTTAGATTTTTGACCGACTCTAGTTGTACCCCCCGGAGACACCACAACCGTGGTTTTGACCGTCGTTGTTATGGGATCCATCGCTTCCCTAGGTAGGCCACAGATAAGACAATCAGGAGTAGTATTTTCGCAGGGTTCATGACCCCCCGCAGTCGCTTGCGGATAAGTTTTACCATCTTTCGGGATACCGTCACATTGCCAAGTAGTCATAATCAGTTATCAGTTATCAGATGTGAGTTTTTAAGTGAGCAGTATGTGTTAAGTGAGCAGTATTAAATAGGGTTTGCGGCAAAAAGTTTTCCCTGGGGGTAGGGTGTGGGGTGTGGGGTGTGGGGTTTTACCAGTTTTGAGGTGGCCAATTACCTAATTTTCAGGGAAAAAGTGCTTAAATTCCCCCCCGATCACTGCCATATCCAGTGCTTTTAAATTGGTAAAAGGTCTAAAAGTCTTACCCAACAAGGTTTTTAGCTTTATTCAGCAAACCCTAAATAGCAGTTTCTTGCCATCTTTTCACTGTTTACTGATTACTGTTTACTGATCACTGATTACTGTTTACTGATTACTGATCACTGTTTGAGGACGTTGTCGTAAGCTTTGGAAATAGAGGCCACCGATAAGCAGTAAAAAGAGGATATAAGCAACAATTTGACTGATATAGAGGTTTTGACGATAACCAAACAGAGATTTAAGGAGGAGTCCAGGGAAAGTGCGATCGCTCAAAATTTGGGAACCGTCCCAAACTTGAAAACCGAGAACACAGGAGGAGGGGAGAGAAGGACAGAAATTGCGATAAAAGGGGTCAATTTCACTTAAAAGACTGATTCCTGCGTCGATATGTTTCAAAACACCGATGAGTAATCCCGCAACGATTAAGAGGAGGAAAGTCCCCATAATTTGGAAAAAGAGACGGATATTAATTTTTACTCCCCCCGCAAATAGGAGAATTCCCAACAAAGTCGCCACACTTAACCCCGCTATCGCACCGAACGTTTGTATCTGCCAATCTTTTTGGAATTGGGCCAGGATAAAGAGGACAGTTTCAAATCCCTCTCGTAAGACAGCGATAAAAACGAGCAGAAAAATCGCTTTTCCTGCCCCATTTTCCGCTTTTAAACCCGCTTTTACCGCACTTTCTACCTCAGATTTCAAAGATTTGGCCTGTTGAGTCATCCAAATTAACATCCAACTCAACATTAAAACGGCAATCAGTCCAAAAGTGGCGGCCAGCAATTCCTTAATCATTGGTACGAATGGACTAGGAGAGGCATCCACTTGCAAAAGGATTCCCCCCAGCAAAACACCGACCAAAACACTAGCGACTACTCCTGCACCAATACCACGATACACCCATGAGTTAAGTTGCGATCGACCGGATTTTTGTAAACAAGCGAGGACAATTCCCACCACTAAAGCGGCCTCGAAACCTTCCCGGAGAGTGATAATAAAAGTCGGTAAAGCGGAACTGAGATTCATAAGCTAGTCGATAAACTCTAACTTTGATCCTAGCTTAAGCAAAATCCCGCAGCATCTTGCGAATTTCCAGATTGTGTAATTCTTCTTGTCCGATCATACCGCGAGCGAATTCTTCTAGGTAAATACTGGCATCTTCGACGGTTTCTAGGAGTGCTTTGTACAAATCAAGGGATTTTTTCTCATGATTGAGGCTCTCACTCAAGATTGCTTTGATATTATGTTCATAGCTTTCTTCGATGGGGGCAATTTTTAAGCTAGGATGACTTTCTAAACCAGTGAGAATTTCCCCAACTTGTTGCGCGTGGGTGAGGGATTCCGTGGCCTGAGTCTGGAAAAATTGGACGATGGGGATGCGATGGGGACCTGTCACCATCAGGGAATAGTGGGTGTAACGGACAACTCCCGCTAGTTCAAATTCCATGATTTCGTTTAGTTGTTCGATGGTTTTGTCTCTGTCTAGTTCCCGCATAAGATTCTCAATAATTTGTCTCTAATTGCAATTGTAGCTAATCCAGACTGGCTAAATGAATCTAAAAACCTTGTTGGATAATATCTTTAGGCTTTTTTGCCGTCAAAAAACTGCCAGCCATTTGAGCAATCGAGGGGAATTTTTAGGCACTTTTTCCTGAAAATGCCTAAAATCCCACACACCCCCCAAAAAACCCTTTCAGCAAACCCTAGGTACTGCAAAAAGACTTTAGCTGGGGGAATAGCAACTCAAGAGGTCATTAAAGGTTTCATTTTGCCTTAAACCATCGAACACAAAGTTATTACGCGCTAATTCGCCACATATATCCGGTTCTATGTCTAGAGCTTCCCGTAAACAGTCGATCGCTTTTTGTTGTTGACCGAGGGCGGCATAACAGCAGGCGGAATTATACCACGCATAGCGATCATCTCGATCGATTTTTAACGATTCTTCATAACAGGCGATCGCTTCTGTTAAACGCTGTAATTCCTGTAGGATCACACCCTGTTGATACCAGGACCAGTAATCTTGCGGTCGGATATCGAGGGCAGTACGATAATTAAATAAAGCCTCTTGGGGATTGCCCCAATCCCGGAAAGCGTCGCCGCGACGATACCGAGACCAATAATCCCGGGGTCGCGCCCCCAAGGCCAGATCATAGGAAGTGATAGCGCGTTCGTAATTTTTGAGCAATCGATAGGCCTCTCCTTGCCGGTAGGCGGCCCAATAGTCCCCCGGACTATGACTTAGGGCCCGTTGAAAACAAGCTATCGCTTTTTCGTATTCCTTTAACTCCTGTAGATAAACACAACCTTGATCGTACCAAGCCCAATAGTTATCGGCCTTTACCTGTGCGGCGTTAGAGTAACTTTCAGCCGCTTCTTCATACATCCCCAAGTCTTCTAGTATCATACCCCTTTTGTACCATGCCCAATAATCATCTGGATAATATTCTAAGGCTTTTTCGTAGCTGATTAAGGCTCCAAAATAGTCCATTCTTTCTTTTAAAATATTGCCTTGGTCATACCAGTCCCGATAGGTATCCGGACGGCATTCGAGCGCTCGATAGACAGTGAGTAGATAGGTCATAGTTATTAATCTTTAACGGAGTCAGGAGTCAGGAGTCAGGAGATAGGAGAATTAAGAATGAGCATTAATCAATTAAATGCTCTATTTAGGAATTTTATGCAACTTTATGTCTATTTTTCTTGTTTTTGCACTCTCAAAAATTAATTATGCAAGAACTCTACTGATTACTGTTTACCGATCACCGCAAAAAAGTTCTGGTGTTCCTTCATATAACTAAGAAACGGCGATCGCAATTGATCGCCATTTGCTTTGACACTTTTAAAACAGATTCAGATCCGTTAAAGCGCCGAGACTGCTAGAGGAGACTAACTTGGCGAATTTGCCGAGAATTCCCGTTTTATAGCGTGGGGGGCGCGGTTGCCAATGGTTACGACGACGGGTTAATTCTTCCTCCGATACATTTAAACTCAAGAGACGCTGACGAGCATCAATAGTGATTTGATCCCCTTCCTCTACCAGAGCAATTGTACCACCCACCGCCGCTTCCGGAGCGACGTGACCAACTACCATGCCATAGGTTCCCCCGGAAAAACGACCATCGGTAATTAATCCCACGGAGTCCCCTAAACCAGCACCGATAATTGCCGAAGTGGGGGCCAACATTTCCCGCATACCCGGTCCACCTACTGGTCCCTCGTAACGGACAACCACCACATCCCCGGCTTGAATTTTTCTGGCTAAAATTGCCTCTAAACAGGTTTCTTCCGACTCAAACACCCGCGCAGGTCCGGTGATAACGGGAGTTTTCACGCCGCTAATTTTGGCCACGGCCCCCTCCGTGGCCAGATTTCCTTTTAAAATGGCTAAATGACCCTCTTTATAGACAGGATTGCTAAAAGGACGGATAACGTCTTGGCCTGAGGGCGGTTGGTCAGGAATATCGGCTAAAATCTCAGCGATAGTCTGACCGCTAATAGTGAGAGCATCCCCGTGTAGTAAACCGTTAACCAGGAGAATTTTCATCACTTGGGGAATACCGCCGGCTTTATGCAGATCCACGGTAACATAACGACCGGAGGGTTTAAGATCGCAGATAACCGGCACTCGCTGCCGGATAGTTTCAAAATCATCGATCGATAACTCTACCCCCATGGTGCGGGAAATGGCTAAAAGGTGCAGCACAGCGTTAGTAGAACCTCCCACCGCCATAATTACCGAAATAGCGTTCTCAAAGGCTTTACGGGTCAAAATTTGGCTAGGTAGAATCTGTTTTCTAACTGCCTCGACTAAAACCTTGGCCGATTCTTCGGTACTATCGGCTTTTTCCTCATCTTCGGCGGCCATGGTTGAGGAATAGGGTAAACTCATCCCCATGGCTTCAAAAATAGAAGACATGGTATTAGCGGTAAACATTCCACCACAGGAACCAGCGCCGGGGCAAGCGTTGCGTTCAATTCCGATGAGATCTTCTTCACTGATTTTACCGGCACTGTACTGTCCCACGGCTTCAAAGGAACTGACCACGGTTAAATCGCAATCTTTGTAGCGTCCCGGTTTAATCGTGCCACCATAGACAAAAATAGCGGGAATGTTCATCCGGGCCATGGCAATCATTGCCCCCGGCATATTTTTGTCACAACCCCCGATAGCGAGGACTCCATCGAGACTTTGACCATTACAGACGGTTTCAATGGAATCAGCGATTACTTCCCTAGAAACGAGAGAATATTTCATTCCTTCTGTTCCCATGGAAATCCCGTCACTAATGGTGATAGTCCCGAAAAGTTGCGGCATTCCCCCCGCTAATCTGGTGGCTGCTTCGGCACGCATTGCTAAATCATTAATTCCCATGTTACAGGGGGTAATGGTGCTAAATCCGTTAGCGATGCCGATGATTGGTTTGTTAAAGTCCTCATCCCCAAAACCTACCGCTCTTAACATGGCCCGATTAGGACTGCGTTGGGTACCTTGGGTAACAATGCGACTTCTGTAGTTATCTGCCATAACTTTATCTTTCTCCAATGGCGGCTGACGGGTGCGATCGCGGCTCAAGTTCTCTAATCGCACCTTTATTTCTATTTTCTGACTTTTGGCCGCTCTGAGCAGGTTTTAGGACAGCCCATCTCTAAAGAAAATATAAAACCGTGGGAGTATTGGGCAATACTGCGAAATCTCCCCTTAAAACGAGTAACACTCCACCGACATTACCATCGCACTAGGTGCAGGAGATTCTTGGTTCCTAGAGTTTCTTCATGGTTTTGGGATAACCAGTCAAGTAAATCTGTCTCATTTTCAAAGTCCAGGAGAGCCTCTCCCAAGTCTTCCAATTGCTCAACAGATAATTGACGGACTTGTTTCTCGACAATGGTTGTAACTTGACCGAGACGACGGTTTAGCAGGCGTAATATCAGGGTGGCTTCACCTCGCTGCATTCCTTGTTCAATTCCCTGTTCAATTCCCAATCTTTCCACGCTAGTAATATAAGGCATCCTCGTTTCCTCCTCCCATTGACGGATTTCCTGCCAGAATTCTTGTTCTAAGTTTTTTGGTAAACTCATCAGCAGCAATTCTCATTTTAAAAAGTAACAAGTGATACAGACAGAAACAAAGCTTTAAGCAAGCTACAAAATGCGCTCCCGCGAGTGCGACTGCATCGCAGAGAAGTGAGTATAT
>VYMC01000251.1_pt1 | contig 11292 bp, 11 predicted proteins | sample 5115301 | NCBI WGS metagenome assembly VYMC01 (sample SAMN12291802, study PRJNA351875) | freshwater metagenome | isolation source: freshwater lake | place: USA: Michigan, Wintergreen Lake | collected 2013-08-08 | reverse complement strand
CTAATGAATAAATTAGCATTATTTTTAGCTTTTCTGACAAGCTAAGTCTTTTTTTTATGCGTTCTAATTATCAGACTAGACTTTACAGTCTGATTTTTTAGTCTAAACTCCAGTATTAAGGAGAAAATTGCCGTTTTCTCGGCACTGATTACTGATCACTGTCTTAGCGGATTTCCACATTACCAGTCCCTTGAAACATCAGCCAAGAGAGGAAAAAATTAGCCACAAAAATCGCTAATAAAGAAGTTACCACAGCCGTGGTAGTAGATTGACCAACTCCTTTAGCACCGCCGGTGGTGGTTAAACCCCAACTGCAGCCGATAATGGCAATTAAAATCCCAAAAATTAGGGACTTTAACATAGAACTAATTAAATCCCATGTTTGTAGAAAATTTTGAGCTGATTGTAAGAATAGGGAATGGGAGATACCGTAAAGACTATCGGAAATCAATAAACCGCCCAATAATCCCGTGACTAAAGAGATAATAGTGAGCAGGGGTAACATTAAACTACAGGCAATCACCCGGGGAATGACCAAATAATCGATCGGATCGGTTTTTAAAATATATAAAGCGTCAATTTGTTCTGTCACTCGCATTGTACCAATTTCGGCGGCAAAAGCCGAGCCAACTCTCCCCGCCACCACCACCGCAGTTAAAACCGGGGCTAATTCCCTGGTTAAAGCCAAGGAAAGGACTCCCCCAACAAAACTACCCGCCCCGAAAAAAATAAATTCTCTGGCTACCTGAATAGTGAAAACCATACCCACAAAAGCAGCAGTAATGAGGGCAATTGTCAAGGATTCTGGTCCAACAATACTCATTTGTTCCAGAGTATTACGCCGGTGGATTTTGCCATTAAGAATATGTAAAAAAGTTTGTCCCGCTAACAAGCTGGCAGCCCCCAAACGTTGGAACCATAAACTTAAACCACCGGCAGCATCACTTTTTTTTGGCATTTGTCGAGGGACTATCGCTAAAATCTAACCTAATTATAGGCGAGAATTCCCTCTGATTATCCCTCGGTTGTGGGGACTTGCTTTGATGCCACTCGATCAAGGGATAAGAAACTATGGTTTTGTGCTGCCAGCAGGGGATAATAGAATTTCCAGTAGCCGTCAGCTATCAACCCTGATTCTTTATCCATGCCAGATTTACCGAAAATTATCCTGAGAAACCATAAAATTGATGCTGTTAAACGATTCCATCCTTGGATATTTTCCGGGGCGATTAAAGAGATGGAGGAAGAAGTCAAAGAGGGTGCTATCGTGGAGGTTTATAGCGATCGAGGCGAATACCTAGCCACTGGACTGTATAATCCTAGCAATATTGCCGTTAAAATTCTTTCTTTCCCAAAAGTCAGCGATATTGCTCAATTATTTCTCGAAAAATTCCAGAATGCCTATCAGCTGCGACAACAAATCGGTTTAGTGGATAACCCGAAAACTAACTGTTATCGGTTAATTAACGCGGAAGGAGACGGTTTACCCAGTTTAATCGTCGATTGGTACAATGGCACGGCGGTTATTCAAGCTTATTCCCTAGCTTTATACCAACGTCTTGATCTGATTGTCGATTGCCTGAAAACTATCTACGCTGACAATTTACGGGCAGTTTACGATAAAAGTGCCGCAGTTTTGGCGAAAAGCGCCCATATTTCCGAAAATAAATACTTATTTGGTCAAAAAACCGGCGATGAGGTGCTAGAATCCGGCCATCGCTTTATTATTGATTGGGAAAAGGGACAAAAAACGGGATTTTTCCTTGATCAAAGGGAAAATAGGGCCTTATTATCTCAATATTCCCATGATAAACGGTTTTTAAACACTTTTTCTTATTCTGGCGGCTTTTCCGTCTATGCTATGCAAGCGGGGGCTGCCCTAGTCGATTCCGTTGATAGTTCCCACGGTGCGATCGATCTTACCGAAAAAAATATCGCCCTGAATAATCTCAGCGAAGTTCCCCATCAATCCTACAGCGCCGATGTTTTTAACTTCCTGCGCGACTGTGAGGAGGATTACGATCTGATTGTTCTCGATCCTCCCGCTTTTGCCAAAAGTATCCAATCCCGTCATCAGGCGGTTATGGCTTATAAAAGATTAAATCAGCAAGCTTTCCAGAAAATTCGCCCCCAAGGTATTATTTTCACCTTTTCCTGTTCCCAAGTGGTTAACGAAGAACATTTTCAGGGGGCTGTCATGGCTGCTGCTATTGAATCAGCCCGCCCAGTGCGAATTTTAGCACGTTTAAGCCAACCAGCCGACCATCCCACCAGTATCTATCACTCGGAAGGTTCCTACCTGAAAGGATTGGTTTTAGCGGTGGATTGATGGAAAATTAAACGATTACCATCGGGATCATAGATGTATATTTCCCTCCCGTGGGAAGCTTGGCTAATTTCTCCCCTAGCACCATAGCCGATTTCGCTCCAATGCTCGATCGCTTTTTCGAGACTCTCCACCTCGAAACAAATGCTCATGCCACTGCCCCTAGAATCGCTAAATTCCTCTCTGTGGGACTCTTTAGGGCAAAAAAGACCTAATTTAAGGTTAATCAACCTAAATTCCGCATAAACGGCGACAAGATAGGGGTTTGGTTCCTGTTGCAACAATTGACGATAAAAATGCACCGAGCGATCAAAATTACTCGTGCCTAGGGCAATAAAAGCCTCTGTGTAATTGAATGGACTATCGGTGGGGTTATTCATTGGGGTTGGGAAGCTTTTTCAGTGATCAGTAAAAAGTGAACTGATAACTGAATAACTGTTGACTGATTCAAGATTGATGCTGCTAACGTTGTGGTTGACAATCTTTTGGCGAAAGTTCCACTAATGAAAGTATCGTCCGGTGGACATTGCTACTATTTATTTAATTTTAACATTTAATTTATAGGTGGCATTGCCGCGAGTCCCCCCCACAATTATTTCATAATTTCCAGTAGCAGGTAATTTTAGACTAGATTGGGTAGCTTCTGTTGTCAATATTTCCCCATTCGGTGCAATCACATCAAATACGGCATTATTTTCTAAGGATGTAATTTTCAGATCCATTCTCTGTCCTTGATTTGCTCTTAAGAGATAAATATTTCGACTCCCTCGCACAACCGATTGATTAACGGTGGCGCTATTAGTTCCGGGTGCAAACCGGATTTGAGACAATAAACAAGGTTGTCTTTGATAAACTTCTCGTCCCGTATTCAAAGAATCTGCGGTTAATGTCCAGATTTCTTGAGTTTTTTGGGTGTCTAACTCAATTTTTGTCGTGATATTTAAGTTTAACTGATTCCCCTTTTTTGTTCCTTGTAAGGTTTGAGTGTAGGAAGTATAATAAGCTGCTTGTTCATTATGAATTGTAGCTTGTACCCGACCCGTGACTTGATTTCCCTGAATATAAATCCTCGCGGTAGCATCCAGATTATCATTAGCGACCGAAAAACAATAACCTTGAATCGAAGAAGTGCTAGACGCTTGGGCAATTTGTCGGGGGGGATGATTTGCCATCCCCGGTGTAACATTGACTAAACTTGCAAAAATGACTAGACATCCTAATAATTTCATCATCATCATGACCATTTCAAGTCTTCACTAATACTAAACTAATTATCGCCCCAGCCACCATATTTAGACAGCAATTCTCATTTTAAGGTTTCATGACATTAAAACTCTTGCACCTAGAGGGGTTAAAATTCTTTAACGAATCTCTAGATCTCTGAAACAAGGCAAAATCGTTTCAAAATGAGAATTGCTGCTATTTGGGTGGTTGAGCGAAGCCGAAACCACCCTTCCGGTCAGCTAGGAGAAGACCCCAATAAATCGGAAATCGCCTCTAAAATCGACCCACTTTCCCGATCCAATTCCGCAATTTCCGCTAAAATTTCCTCCGGCTCGCGTAAAGGGTCGCCCTCTGGTGCATTCGGGTTTTTCACCGACAGATCGAACGACCCCGGATCGACCTCCTCTAAGTCTAAAAACCAAGAGCGCTCCGATAGCTTAAAAGTCGATTGAAAGTCGATAAACTCTTTCAGATCATCATCGTTCAGCGCGTTTGTTTTTCCCAGACTCCGCCCCGGATTGAGTTGATAAAACCAGATTTTCTGCGTCGGCGAACCTTTGGTGAAAAATAAAACCACCGTTTTCACCCCCGCCCCTAAAAACGTCTTAGCGGGACAATCCAAAACCGGATGGAGATTACAGGACGAGGTTAACTCCCTCCGTAAAGCTCTAGAGGCGTTATCTGCGTTCGATAGGAAGGTATTCTTAATAACGATCGCCCCCCGTCCCCCAGTTTTCAAACTCTTGATGAAATGCTGGAGAAACAGAAAGGCCGTCTCTGCGGTATTGATCGTGAAATTGCCGCGGATATCCTTTCGTTCGCTGCCCCCGAAGGGGGGATTAGCTAAAACGATGTGGTAACGATTCTTCTCTTGAATTGCTTGAATATCTTCGGCCAGGGTGTTGGTCTGAATAATATTGGGAGCCTCGATCCCGTGCAGGATCATATTCATCACCCCGATAATATAGGCTAAAGCCTTTTTCTCCTTGCCGAAAAAAGTCCTCGTCTGTAGCGTTTCCAGCTCTTTCGTACTCAGATCGGCCTTACTGTACCCCCGCAAAAATTTCCCCGATCTTCGCCCCGAACGTCCCCCGCGTATTCCTTGAATCCCTGAAAGTAGGGAAATAGCTCGCTATTGACGAACTCGATCAGATCGTCCCCTACCTTAGCGGTTTTCGGCAGTTCACCCCTTGCGTCCTTGGGGTAGGCCTAATTCGACCAGCGATAGGGTTCGTCTAGTAACGGATCGTAGTCTTCCCCTGTCAATAATGCCCGATTCTGGCGATCAACCTCCAGATCGTCGAGATATTTCAAAAAGAGAATCCAGGAGATCTGTTCTGCGTAATCCAACTCCGTCGCGCATCCCGCCTCTTTTCGGAGAATATCATCGATATTCTTAAATGTCTGCTCGAAGATAGGAAAAAGATTAGACACTCTCAAATCCTACCTCGATCGCTCCCTTATCTTTAGCATAGATTTGTAAAAAGGCTGAAAATGCTTCAGCCTCGTCTAAAAAATCAGATTTTACCATCAAAATTAAGGAATAGGATTAGCCCGCTCCTTGCTTTCTAGGGTTTCGGGAACAGCTTCCGTCTTACCAAAAGCGATTCTGAGGAAGGGAGGAGCAAGGAAAGTCGTCAAGATTACCATAATAATAATCGACACCTCCAAAGGCTTATCCAAAATTCCGCTGGCCGAACCAATCCCAGCAAAAACTAAACCCACCTCACCCCGGGGAATCATACCCACACCGATGGCGAGGCGATTGATTCCAGATATACCAAAAACTGCCCAGCCCGTCACCAGTTTACCGATAATCGCCACAACCATCAAAAAGACAGCGATCAAAAGTCCAGCCCGATTCTCCGGTACCGTTGGGTTTAAAACACCGAGATCGGCACGCGCTCCCACCGTCACAAAGAAAATCGGTACAAGCAAATCGGCGATCGGTTTAATTAACTCATCCAACTCGTTGCGGGTATCAGTTTCATCAAGTACCAAACCCGCAGCAAAAGCCCCTAAAATCGCTTCCAGATGAATAGCATTGCCCAAAAATGCCATAAAGAAAGCGAAGACAAATGCGGGAATAACAATATTTCCCCTGGTTTTCAGCCGCTCCACGATCGCCACAAAACTTTTGTTAAAAACACCTCCCAACAAAATTGATCCGATCAAAAAGGCCGTAGCGCTGACAATCAGATAAATAACATTGGTCACATCAATCTCACCGGTTTTGGCTAAACTAGCGACCACAGCCAGAACAATAATACCAAGGACATCATCGATTACCGCCGCACCGACAATAATTTGCCCTTCTTTGGATTTGAGTTGACCTAACTCTGATAAAACCTTCGAGGTAATACCGATACTGGTTGCCGTTAAGGCTGCCCCCGCAAAAATCGCCGGGATAGCCGCCACATGAAAGACGAGCATTAACCCGGCCGTACCTGCGGCAAAAGGTGCCGCAACCCCCACACAGGCCACAACCGTGGCTTGAATTCCCACTTCCTTGAGTTGTCGCAGGTCGGATTCTAGGCCAATTTCAAACAGCAGAATAATCACACCGATTTCAGCTAGAACCGAAATCACTTCACTTTGGGACTCAAAGATCCGGTCCAGGGCAGCCGGGGCCAATTGATTCAATCCTTGCAGTACCGTCATAATCAGCGAGTCCGAGGCCGATAGTCCCCCTTCGGGAAAGATGAGCAGATGCAGTGCCGAAACGCCGACGATCACACCGGCCACCAGTTCTCCCAGTACGGGAGGAAAATCCAATCGTCTGGCGGCCTCTGCGCCGAGCTTGCTGGCCAGATAAATCACCACCAGTGTCAGCAATACACCGGAGAGAATAATCGGTGAATCCTCGGCCACAACGGTGGCAAGCAAGGGGAGCGGAGTCATGGGGGCTGCTATCTCTCCGATCGAAGGAGGCAGAATAGGGGACAAAATCATGAGTTTAAAGGGATGAGGGTTAAAGGTTTTAGGTGGTCATAAAACTGGGGGGATATGAAAAAAGGCCACCGCTCAAGGACAGTCATGCTGGGGATGCGGTGGCCCGGATCAAGACAAGCTTAGTTGTCTAGATATCACAGCCCTCTGGTCCACAGAAACTCTGTCCGTACAGAACCTCCGCGTCACAGAGATAGATCATGCCCGCAAAATTGAGGAAAAACTGATCGGCAACCTGCTTGGCAATATTCTGGGCCATAATTCGATCGGGGGTGAGTACCTCGAACTTAACATTCGTGTCGGTTTCGGAAACGTGGGGTTGTCCCGACGAGCGAACGTTGCGACTGCCTTTACCGCCAGTATCCATCACCGTATAACCACTCGCCCCGGCTTCTTCGATGATCTTGGCGACTTTTTTCAGCAAAATCTTTTCTGTGACGATGACGAGCTTTTTGGCTGGTTTGGCCATGTTGATTATCTCCTTAAATGTGTACATTTATTTGCTTGGTCTGCCCGATCGAGGAAACGCCCACAGACCACAATCCTTGTGGGATTAGCCGCCGCTGAGGGCCTGGGCGAGACCAAGAAAGAACGGGATACACAAGCCGATCGCTACGGGCGTACCGATGGCCGTGGACGCGCCTATATAGGCGGAGGGATTAGCCGAGGGGATACCGGCCCGCAACGTGGGCGGCCCAGAGATGTCGGAACTAGAGGAAGCGATGACGGCCAGAACCACGACACCGCCCCAACTGAACCCGGTGGCGTAGTGGGCAATCATGCCGAAACCGAAGGCGATTAGCCCATGCACAAAGGGTGCTAGGACGCTATAGACCACATACCACTGGGCCACCTTACGCAGTTCACCAACCCTTGACCAAGCCTCCATCCCCATGACCAGCATCAAGATGGAAAGTAAGCCGCGAAAGAGGGGATCGTAGAAGCTTTTATAGACAGTTTCCGGCTGGGTGAATATGCCCAAAGCCAGACCTAATAACATGGCCGATAGGGCAGGTCCGCGCAGGCTTTCCTCAATGATCGGCCAGATCTTGACCCGATTATCCTTAGGCTGCTGTAGGCTGAGATATTCCTGCCGACTGCCCGGATAATCCTGCTGATCGGAAAATTCACCAGCCGCCACCGGCTGCTTGCTAAAAGACTCCTGGTCGTAGGCTGCTTCTTTCTGCTTCTTCTTGTTAAGATAAATGTTAGCCACCACGATCGCAGTTACCAGCGCCGGGATATCCATGAAGGGATAGAGTGCGCCGGCCCAGGCCTCGTAGGGTATCTTTTGTTCTTCTAGTACCGTCAGACCGGCGGCCATTGTCGAGCCACTCACGGCTCCAAATAACCCCCCAGTCGCGATCGCATCTACGACTTTCACCTTGGGCAGATTGGCCAAGCTATAGCGGGCGATGAAGACCACCACAATCCCTACTATGACGGCAAAAATCATGGGTAACACCATCTCCGTCAGGTTGGAATTGCGGATGGCAATTCCCCCAGTCAGACCGATTTTGGTCAGCAGCATGAAGACAATGATCGTACAAATCGACTCGGGAATGACCAATTCACTTCCGAGAGCAGCAATGATCATCCCACCAATCAAAAAGGCCAATGTTGGGGACTGCAACTGCTTAACAAAGTCCATGACAAACAATGACAAAAAATCCACGAATACCTCCTTAGGCCTCCCCTGATGAGGAGTATTAATACAAATGAACTTTCAAGAGTTAAAGAAAATAAGGGTCAGGTGTTTCACCCCAACAGCAGGCGTACTTCCCAATGTGGTTAAATTTATGTCGGGTAAACCCCTTGATTAACCTCAAAATCCTCTGGTTCTTGGTGAGGATGGGTCTTGACAAAAGTTACGGCTTGTTGTAGGGCGATGGGATGGTTCTGTCCACACGATTGAAACATCCGCTTCCTTCATGGCTGCCTGTTCCCTGGCGATCGCTTTCGAGACTCCAAAGATCATCGGACCACTGAGATAAAATAGGATGATGCGACCGTTAGCTTGGTTGAGTAACCGTTTTTCTTCTGGACTTAGGAGAATCTCGTCATCGTTATCGGTGATCGTTTTCACTTCCTGCGCTTGCAGTTCACTGAGGCGATCAATGGTGAGAATATTAGCAATAAAGACCCCCACACCCACAGCAACGATCAGATCGACGAATACTGTTAATAACAGTACACCGTACATGATTAGCGTCCCTTTCAGAGAAATCTTATGGGAGCGTTTCAGGAAACTCCAGTCGAGAATATCGATCCCCACTTTTAGGGCAATCCCCGCTAATACCGCCATGGGGATACTCTTAGTTAAACCGGCAGCCCAGAGAACGACGACTAATAAAATTAAAGCGCGAGTAATGCCAGAAAGGGCAGTGGTCGCACCGGTTTGAATATTGACGACAGTTCCCATCGTGGCCCCGGCACCGGGTAAACCGCCACAGATTCCTGATACTAAGTTACCAATACCTTGACCGATCAATTCTTTATTCGATTTGTGTTCGGTACGGGTTAAACTATCGGCAATTACCGCCGTTAATCGGGTATCAATACAACCCAACATCCCTAAAACTGCCCCATCCACCAACATCGTGATCATTTGGGCAGCACTAAAGGTGGGCATTTGCAAGGTGGGTAAACCCACGGGAATATCCCCAATCCGGCGAATTTCAGCACCTTGGAAGAAAAACAGCGAAATCAGAGTTCCTATCACCAAAGCTAATAACTGAGGGGGGACAAAACGCTTGAATTTCGAGGGCATCAGGAAGATGATCGCCAAGGTGATCGCCCCCAGAATGGCTTCAGGGGGATTGATATTAGAGATTAGTTCCGGGATTTTCTGCACTGTGCCTAAAACCCCTCCTTTGGGAGCGGCTTGCCCTAAAAACGGCGGAATTTGCAGAATAATCAGGATTACCCCGATCCCAGACATAAAGCCAGAAATAACGCTATAGGGCATTAGGGTAATGTATTTACCCATTTTGAAGATACCGAACAGAATCTGGAAAATGCCCGCTAACATGACTACCGTAAAGGCCATGGCTAGGCCTAATTGGGGATTTTTAGCGGTTAAACTGGCCACAACCGCCGTCATTACCACTGTCATCGGCCCGGTTGGTTCTGAAATTAATGTGGGTGTGCCACCAAAAAGGGCAGCAAAAAAACCCACAGAGACAGCACCGTACCAACCAGCGATCGCTCCAGCCCCAGAAGCTACACCGAAAGCGAGAGCTAGAGGGAGAGAAACGACGGCAGCTGTGAGACCACCGAAGATATCGCCCTGCAAATTGTCAAAATGAATACGATTGGTTATTTCCATGACAATCCAACTGAGCAAAGGATTTTTGGGCAGAAAAAAGCCGGCGGTTGACAGACCAGCCTTGATAGACAAAACTTTATGGTTTTTAAAGATCGATTGTTCTAAATCTATACCAGAACGGATATCTTGACAAGCAAATTTTTGTAAATTGAGTTTAAATCGATATATCTTTACAAAAGTATTGATTTAAACCTATGATATAAGCGGGGTGGGGAGGTTTTCACTCGTTCCCCTCCATTCCTGCTTCTGTTTAGCAAAGCTCCTCAAGGCAGTAACAGAAGTGTAGATCTCTAGAGGACTCTCTTGATTCACGCCACTTTACATCAACTGATTGTCTTTGAAGCAACCGCTCGTCATGGCAGTTTCACCAGGGCTGCTGAAGAACTATCGATCACCCAACCCACCGTTTCCACCCAGATGAAACAACTGACTAAATCAGTGGGTTTACCCTTATTTGAACAGATAGGCAAACGTTTGTATTTAACCGAGGCCGGACGCAGTTTATTAGTAACCTGTCAGGCAGTCCTCAAGGATCTTGATAACTTTGAGATGGCGATCGCCGATATCAAGGGCATTAAACAGGGTAAACTGCGTTTAGCGGCGGTATCCACAGCCCAATATTTAATCCCTCAGCTCCTAGGTCCTTTTTGTCAACAGTACCAGGGGGTAGATGTGTCCCTAGAATTGACCAATCACCAAGACCTAGAAACAAGGATGATCAATAATGTTGATGACCTATATATTTTAAGCGACCCCCCCCAAGAGCTAAACCTGGAGATTCAACCGTTTCTGGAAAATCCCCTCGTGGTTATTGCTCGCAAAGATCACCCCCTAGCAGGACAGAAAAAAATTCCAATTAAACGACTGCAAGGGGAACCTTTTATTATGCGGGAAATGGGATCGGGAATTAGACGGGCAGTACAGCAAATTTTTCTCGACCATGGCATCACTGTATCTCTGCGTTTGGAAATCGGCAATAATGAAGCCATTAAACAAGCGATCGCTGGTGGTTTAGGAATTTCAGTTCTGTCTCAGCACGTCTTAAATTTAGATCCTCCCAATGGGGAATTTACCATCCTTGACGTGGAAGACTTTCCCATCCAACGCCATTGGTATGTGGTTTATGCCAAGGATAAAAAACTATCGGTGATCGCCAAGACTTTTCTGGATTATCTCCTCTCAGGGGATGTACGGGTGTATGTACCCAAAGACCTGCGATCAAATCGAATTCGTTGAGCGCAAGTGATCGATCCATCTCCCATCCGAAAAGGTGGAGATCAAGAACTCGATCTCCTGGGGAAACCGATCGGCGAAATCCTCAATGCGATCAATTTTCCCAAAACCCGCAAGGATTTAACCCACATTCCGCACCCTCAACTGTCACAGATCAAAAAAGCCATTAAAGTAGTACATAATAACTAAAATTAATTCAAAGGTTAAAAGGGTTAATGAGAATATATAGCAT